>ERZ791610.531-NODE-531-length-24869-cov-15.558556_pt1 | contig 24869 bp, 18 predicted proteins | sample MGYA00510061_ERZ791610 | MGnify/ENA primary metagenome ERZ791610 (study PRJEB30046, sample SAMN00791922) | human gut metagenome | study: EMG produced TPA metagenomics assembly of the A metagenome-wide association study of gut microbiota in type 2... | reverse complement strand
CCAAAGATAATGTTTAAAAGTTACACATCCAACGATAATCTGCTTTTACCTCCATGTTTAGGCGATTTTATACCACAGAACGATCCGGTCCGGGTTGTTCACCGTATCATAGACAGATAAACCTTGAGGAACTTTACCGTAAGTATTCCACTAAAGGTTGTTCTGCATACCACCCACGCATGATGCTTCAGATTCTTGTCTATGCTTATTTGCGTAATATCTATTCCAGCCGTCGCATCGAAGAGTTCTGCCGTAATGATATCCGCTTCATGTGGCTTACCGGCAATGTGGCTCCTGACCATAATACCATCAACCGTTTCCGCAGCAGCCGTCTGAAGGATGTACTGAAGACAGTTTTCGCTACTATTGTAAAGTTCCTCGTTGCAGAAGGTTTTGTAAGTCTTGATGTAGCCTGTACCGACGGAACGAAAATGGAGGCTAACGCCAACCGTTATACATTTGTCTGGGGCAAGTCCATACATACCCGCATATCCGGAATCGCTGAACAGCTTGAGGAGATATGGCAATATGCCGAATCCGTCACCAAACAGGAATTGCGTGATTCAGCTCCGGTTACATATCAGGATATCACCCCGGAGAAAGTGGAAAAGGCACTGGAGCAGATAAACGATGCCCTGAATGGAGTGGATGCTGACAAGAAAGTGAAAGCGAAGGTAAGACGTGTAAGGAAGTCATGGCCTGAACAGCTCAAAAAATATGAATCACAGGGAAAGATACTTGACGGACGCAACAGCTACTCAAAGGCAGACAATGATGCTACTTTCATGCGCATGAAGGAGGACCATATGAAGAACGGGCAACTCAAACCGGGATATAATTCTCAAATCAGTACCAATAAACAGTTCATTCTGAACTATACCCTCCATCAGTGTGCGGGGGATACATCTACCTATTCTCTGCATATGGATGATTTCCATTCCCTTTACGGAAGATACCCTGACGTGTCTGTCTGTGATGCAGGATACGGAAGTGAAGAGAACTATCTGTATGCTTTCGGACATGACATTGAAACCTTCATAAAGTACAATTATTTTCATAAGGAACAGAAAAGGAACTTCAGAAACGACCCGTTTCTCTCTGCCAACTTTTATTATAATGAAGGAAATGACGGGATGTACTGTCCTATGGGGCAGAGAATGGAAAGGCTCTCCGATGTAAGGCGGGTAACAGACAACGGTTTTGTACAGACCATATCAAGATACAGGGCACGCAACTGCAAGGGTTGCCCGTTAAGATATCGGTGTCATAAAAGCAGCTCGGAAAGGATTGTACAGGTAAATCACCGTCTGAGAAAAATCAAGGAAAAAGAACGTGAAAAGCTGCTTTCTGATGAAGGACTGAAATATCGCAGTCAGCGACCACAGGATGTGGAAGCCGTATTTGGAAACCTCAAGAACAACAAACACTTCAAGAGGTTCCATCTTCGTGGACTTAAGAAGGTTGAAATTGAGTTTGGCCTGCTGGCAATAGCACATAATCTTGCAAAAGTAGCCTCTTAGGAGGCTTATGGTAACAAAAAAAACAGTGAAATCTTCAAAAGTAAGCTTATAAATTCATCTTTAGAGAAAAATCCGAAGGATTTCAATTTGGAATGAAACAACAGAGGCCATCTCAATGTATTTTGAGACAGCCTCTTTTTTAGTGTCTGCTTGTGGCAGATGTTTTCTCTATGTTTTCCAAAGAATTATTATAAACCATTGATTATAAATTGAGTATGGCTACTTTTAAAGCATGTATAAAAACACAGAGAAATGATGGGCTGTTTGCAGTTTTTATAAGAATTACCCATAATAGAGCTGCAAGATATATCAATACAGGCAAGACTATTGATAAATCAAAAGTAAGAAAAGGAGAGATTAAAGATATAACACTTCTTTCTTATTGCTCAAATCTTATCAAACAATATAGTGAAAGACTAAATGCTGTAGATATAACCAACTGGACTGCTAATGATATAGTTGCTTACTTGCAGAATATTGATGAAGATATTTCTTTCTCAAAGTATGCAAGGGATATGGCTGTAAATAGAGGCATGGAAAGAAATTCCAAAAACTATAAATGGGCTTATCAGTCATTGGAAAAATTTGCAGGAACTGATGATGTTATGTTTTCAAGGCTTACTACCAAGTTCATTCAAGATTGGATAAAGACTTTGGAGAGTACAAGTAGAGCTAAAGAAATGTACCCTATTTGTATTAGGATGATTTATAATGCTGGGTTGGAAGAGTATAATGATTATGATAGGAATATCATTAGAATCAAATTGCAACCTTTCAGGAAGATAGAAATTCCCAAGGCTGATGTACCAGAGAAAAGGGCTTTAAGTATTGATGTACTTAGAGCCTTTTTTAATGGCAAAAATCCTGAAACAAAATTGAAAGCATCATTACCGGAGTTAAGCAAAGATATAGCAGAAATGGTCTTTTGCTTAGCAGGTATGAATACTGCTGATATTTTTGAATTGAGAAAAAGCAATCTAAAAGAAGGTATGTTATGTTACCAAAGGCAGAAAACCAAGAAGTTTAGACGTGATGGGGCTTATTTGGAAATCAAAATACCTGAAAGGATTATGCCCTTATTTAATAAGTATATTGATAATGAAGATTCTGAATACTTATTAAACTTCAACAAGAGATATCAAGATAGTAATTGTTTCAATATCAATGTCAATCATGGTTTGAAGGCTTATTGCGAATATAATGAACTTCCCAAAATGTGTATCTATAATTTCCGACATTCTTGGGCTACTATTGCACAGAATTATTGTGGAGCAAGTATAGAAGAAGTAGGCTTTGCTCTGAATCATTCATCTGCTCATAAAATAACAGAAGGATATATTCAGAAAGACTACTCTCCTATCACAAGGCTCAATACAAAAGTTCTTGATTGCATATTCTCCCCCTCAACCACATTGATGAAGCCATGAAAGTGACTGACATCTATATTGAGAGGGATTTTGAGGTGGAGAATGAAGCCAACAGGAAGGTGATGGAGTATGTGTTTGGATAGCTTTTGAAAAAGAAGAATAGGAAGTTTCTTTGGTGCAACCAAGGATTCTTCCTATTTTTGCGCACTAAGTATCAATATGTATAATATATAAATTAGTGAGAATGGATGTAGATGTGAATGATTTGTATTTGCCAACAGAAGAAGAAATTAAAGAAAGTATTTCATTACGTGCATCCCCTCACTGCGGACACTGGGGAGAATAAGGCAAGTCCTCCGTCCGAAAGCGTCAGCGGCACTTGATGTTTCTCCCGTCTGCAGTACCTTTGCACGACAAAACGTAAAAAGACCGGGAAGCTCCAAGGGTTTACCAGGCATTTCACTCTGCCTAACTCCAAGGGAAAAGTACCTTAGTACGAGCCATCCAACACGTTACTTCGTTCAAGCCTTCATGTACTAATGTATAGTGGGTATAGGTTAGTACGAACAAGCCTGAGCGACCTAACGTCCAACCTCTTATGAAGTAACGTCCTCCCAAAAATCGTTGCCGTTGTGAGAACCTACAAAGTGAAGCAAAGTGGAGCCTTGCAGGTTCTCTCTATGACAACGGACTGGAATTTCCATTCGCAGCCAAAACCATTCAGCCGAGCTTTGCTTTGTGTTGAAGACACGGAGCAAATCGGATGGTACATCATTCCCAAAAGGTCATCACTTTCGGCATCGCATGAAATACGATAAGTCGGAAGTGGCGACTAACATCGGTGAACCAGCCTCCAAAACCATTCGATGGCTCTACTTCTGCAAGCGTCAGCCTGCGTTCGGTAGAGCCATCGAGCAAGTCATCGTTTGAAGCCTCATCTTCCCAACCTCATTGACACAGTGAGAAACAGCTGAGTGGAGCAAAGTGAAACCCTGCTGCTTCTCTCTGTGGCAATGGACTGGAATCCTCCACCTGTTGCCAAAGCCTATCAGCCGAGCTTTGCTTGGTGTCGCAGACACGGATCAAACCGGATGGTAAACTATGCGATTTTATTACTATATGATAAGTCCTCTATATTACTAAGAAGAAATCTTACTTTCTTACAAGTAATAAAGTTTACCTATTATTGATTTAGGAGTCCATGCCTAACAGAATACATATATTTTCGTACCAAACTATTCCTGCAACTTATCACAAAGAATGGACAAGACCCTATTATTATGGCGAAAAACGCAATAAAAACAAAGAATAATCATATTTCGTTTGTCTGTTCTAAGCTTAATCCTTAAATTTGAAGATTATAAATAATTTCAATAACATCGTACTTAAACGCATGGTATTATGAGCAAAGAAAAAGAAGATATAAATAGAATCAAAGTCGTTTTAGTTGAAAAAAAGAGAACTAACAAATGGCTTGCAGAGCAGTTAGGAAAGGATCCTGCAACTGTCTCAAAATGGTGCACCAATGCAGCTCAACCCGCGTTGGATACTTTGTTGCAAATATCGAAAGTCTTAGATGTAGATATTAAGGAACTTATTAACTCATCTAAAGAAGAAGTCAAATTTGTGCGTATCTCCTAAAAACATTTGATATGGATGCTTCATCATTGAAAAATAAGATAAACCAGCAAGCACGGCATAAACTATTATTTGTAGAGCCAGACATAACCGACCTGCAGTTTGTGGATTTGGGCAAAGAACTTGCTCTCAAATTAGCCGACAAGCTTGAGTCCAAAATGTTACCCATGATTGCGGAAGACGCTTTGGATGAAATTATTAACACTCATACAGAGAAACATCCAGATTTAGGTGAATACATCGCATTCAAAAACATCGGAATTTTATTTGAGGCTGACCTTAAGCTAAATCTCCATGCTAAGTTTGACCAATATGCACGCAGTAAAGTTTGCATCGTCAAATTAGAAGGAGTTGTCCAACAACAAATCTTTTATTTGGGAAAGCCCCAACAACCTTCCCATGCTTTCAGCTTAAAGGATTTGAGTCATCAAATTATTTACGAAAACAAATAATAATATATGAAATACAGAGACCTTATTCAATTCGACCCTATTGATGAAATCATTAAATTCAGCAAACTGGGCAGTGACGACTACCGTGAAAAGCTAGTCCGCGATTTTGTGTGCTCCAAAGCTTACGAAGAAATAATCATCCCTCAAATTTGTGCAAAGCTCGACTTGGCATCTACCAAAGAGACGAAAGGCATACAGATTGTCGGTAACTATGGTACCGGTAAATCGCACTTGATGTCCTTGTTCACCATCATTGCCGAGGACGACAAATATTTGAACATGCTCAAAAGCACAGCCGCTCAAAAGTGGCTGAAGACCATTGCCGGAAAATACAAGGTATATCGTTTTGAATTGGGAAACTTCCAAGAGTTATGGGATGTAGTGACCTATAAAATTGACACTGCACTCCAGGCATGGGGTGTAGATTACTCTATTTCCAATGACACCACTCCAGCCACTTACAGTGAGAAGCTGGAGAAGATGATGGCTGCCTTTGAGGCCGTATATCCGGACAAAGGATTCATGCTGGTAATTGACGAAATGCTGTCTTACCTCAAAGGACGTAGTCAACCCGACAAACTGAACAGAGACTTAGCCGTACTCCAAGCTCTGGGTCAAATGAGCGACCGCACTCATTTCCGTATGGTATTTGGTGTGCAGGAGCTGATTTACCGTTCTCCTGAATTCCAATTTGCCAAAGAGATGCTGGGACATGTGAACGAACGCTATGTAGACCTTACTATCCAAAAGGAAGACGTCCAGTTTATTGTACAGCAGCGCCTGTTGTTAAAGAATGAACACCAGCGCAGCAGCATCCGTCAGCACTTGAAGCAGTTTGCTGCCATGTTCCCACACATGAACAACAATCTAGAGACATACGTGAGCTTGTTCCCGGTACATCCTACCTACTTCGACAATTTCTCGCTGATTCGTATCGGCAAGAGCCAGCGTGAGGTGCTGAAGACACTGTCCAAGAAGTTTGAATCCATTATGGACGAAGAGGTACCAACCGACCAACCGGGCCTTATTTGTTATGACAGCTATTGGCAGGACATGCTTAACAATGTCGATCTAAAGGCGGATCCGAATGTTAGCAGAGTAAGTGACATTACGGCCTTGATTGATCAGAAGATTGAAGACAACTTTACTCGTGGTCTGGCTCCTAAAAAGAAGCTGGCCCACCGTATCGTGGCTGCCGCTGCTATCAAGATGTTGCAGGCAGATTTGAGCCACTGCAATGGCGTGACTGCTGAAGCTTTGGCTAACGACTTGTGCCATGTTGATGCCACTTGCGACAGTTATGACGAGTTGGTGGATGTGGTCATCAGTAACTTGCTGAATAAGATTGTTTCTGCTACGATTGGTCAGTATTTCGAGAAAGGCGAAGATAAGGAATATCACATCCGTATTGAAGGTGGTGTGAACTACGAGCAGAAAGTATCACATCCGTATTGAAGGTGGTGTGAACTACGAGCAGAAAGTAAAAGATTATGCTTCACAGATGGGTGATAGCCAGCGTGACGAGTATTTCTTCTCTTTCTTGTCGGAAGTTCTGCCGGTCGAAGGCAATTCCTATCGCACTACATTCCGTATATGGGAGCATTCCATCGAATGGCGTTCTCACCATTGCTACCGCAAGGGCTATATTTTCATGGGAAATCCCAATGAGCGGAGCACTACGCAACCGGAACAGCATTTCTACCTCTACTTTATGCCCTTGTTTAACGGGCAGGGTTATCAGCGTGAACCATTGGCAGATAGCATCTATTTCTTAATGGATAAACTGAGCGAAGAGTTCCGCACAGCCGTCACCCTCTATGGCTCGGCTTTAGCTCAGGAAGGAAGTGCCAGCAGTGATGAAAAGCCTCGGTACAAGCAACTTCGTGACAAATACTACAAGGAAGCTCGTGATAAATTCAACAATGAGTTTTTGAGTGCCACCACAGTGGAATACCTTGGTGAACAACACCCGCTTCAAGGGATGCCTGGAACGGATGCCGATTCGAAGATTGATACCATCAGTGGTATTGCTTCCTACATTATGGACAAACAGTTTGAAGCAGAGAATCCAGACTATCCTAAGTTTGAAATGCTCTCGGCCCCATTGACGCAATCCAACCGAAAGGGACTCATAGACAATGCTCTACGAAAAATTGCAGACCCCACTTCGCAAAACCGAAACGGAGAGGCCATGCTGATGGCGCTAGGTTTATGGGAAGACGGACATTTAAGTACCCTGCATTCCCGCTACGCACGTTCATTGAAAGGCAAATTGGATGAAAAGGGAGGACAAGTATTGAATCGCGATGAGATATTGGAGCTCTTCTGGGCAGAAACCTACGACTATCATTCTAAGGACTTCCGTATTGAAGCCGATTTGGAAATGCTGGTTATGGCGACCATGGCCGCTTTGGGTGAAATTGAAATCGTTTTGAAAGGTGGCAACAGAATCAATGCGTCTTCTATTGCCAACATTCTGTCGCTCAATCCTACGGACTACTATAACTATGCCAACATCTGTCCTCCGAAAGGATTGAACCTACCGCTTATCCGTGAAATTCTGGTTGGCTTGTTAGGTGTTGATCGCACAGCAGAACTGGACGACAAAAACACGTCACTGTTTGCCGATATGATCAGTGCAGCGAAGCAAATGGAAGAAAAGGTGGTTCGTCTGCAGCACCGTATTCGTGGCGGCTATCGCCTGGGTGATAATATTGAAATCATTTCTGCCCAGCAAGCCAGTGAAAAGCAAATCCTTTGGGACCGGCTGAAAGGCATGTGCAACCAATTGCAACGCTACAATTCCAAAGCCAAACTGGGTAATTTGGATTGGACAGTCGATTTCGTACACGAAACAATGACCGACATCAAACAGGGAGTGGAAGACATTGAGGTATTACTGGAAGAAATGAACAATTTCAAAAGCGATGTCTCCTACTTCTATCAGGCTTTAGGCAATATTACCGACCCTGCACCTTACGATCCATCCTTGCGGACGGATATTCAAAAAGCATTGGAGGCTTTGCCTCAAGTGGTGACAGCTGACCGGAATGCACGCGAGCGATTCAAACAGAATCTGCAAAGTCTGCGTGAACGCTATGCTGACTACTACATGGATGCTTACACCCAAGCTCACATTCCTGAACTGGAAGAAGTGGAAAAGAATGCACTGTTAGCCAAAGACGAATACAAGACCTGCAAAAGCATTCAGGAAAGTGCTGATTTTATCAATCCCGCTTCTTTTGAAGCGCTAGTACAAAAACTGCAATCGCTTCGTGTGGCCAATCCGCATGTTACGCGCGAAAGCATTCTTTCTGTAGCCACCGGTTCGGATGGTTTCCGTCCTTCAGCAGTGGAAAAAGAAAAGCCTTCCATAGCCGAACTTGCTCAAGAGTTGACAACCATCTATGCAGAATATGTGCAACAATTCCAGGATGCGTTGGATGACCCCACGGCTGCCCGCAATGTGGAAATGCTCAATGCAGACGAGAAAGCCTTGCTGGATTCTTTTAAGAAAGGAAATATCAGTTTGACCCAACCGTATGCAAAACCCTTGGCAGCTATCATTAACAAACTTCAGCATTCCTTCTATCGTGTATCGTTGACGCATGAGGAGTTGGTGAAACAGTTCAACCGTCCCATGAAGGTAGACGAGGCCATGAAAGTGTTCAAACAGCTGATTGATGAGCAGTGCCGTGGCAAGCGCATAGACGATGTACGTATTATAATTAAATAAAGAATCAACAATGGATAAAAACATATATACGCCTCAGTTGTTCAGCGATGCAGAACTAGATCCTTTGAAGCCGGTGGTGTCTGGTCCTGTACAATGTTTGGGAATGGAATTTGAAAATGAGGAAGCTCGTCGCGAATATTTTCGCGATGAACTTCGTCGTAAACTCCCTGAACTCCGTCAGATTGAAGGCTTTCCTATCGGTGAAGATGAGGACATCATTCGTTTAAGTGATCCTCCTTACTATACGGCATGCCCTAATCCTTGGCTGAATGACATTATTGATAAATGGGAAGAAGATAACGTTGAGTTAACAAAAGAGGGAAAGCGTGCAAGTAAGTTTGCTGTTAATGAGCCTTATTCGTATGGTATAAAACAAGGAAAAAATAGCGCCATTTATAACGCTCATACTTATCACACAAAAGTCCCTCATGAGGTTATAATGAGATACATTCTACATTATACACAACCTGGTGATATCGTTTTAGATAGCTTTGCAGGTACTGGAATGACAGGTGTAGCTGCAACACTTTGCAAAGATCCTATTCGTGATATAGAAAATGATTTTGACGAAAACGGATATATGAAGCCTGTTTGGGGATTACGTCACGCTATATGCGGTGATTTGAGTCCGCTGTGCTATCACATTTCGTCTAATTACAATAACACGGTCGATTCTGCACTGCTAAATAAAATTGTAGATGAGATTTTAAATTTATTAAAGATAAGATTCGAGCACTTCTATTCTATAATAGATTCTAACACCAAAGCAAAAGGCCATATCAACTATTTTGTATGGTCTGAAGTTGTAGCATGTAATAATTGTGGCGAAGAATTGAATGTACATGATTTATTATTTGACTACGATACTAAAACTTTACATACCCATTTAAGATGTCCCAATTGTGGCACATTGCAGACACGTACTGAAGCAAACTCTATCAAAGAAATCATTCTTGATGAACAAACTAAAGAAACGATTTCTCAATTAAAGTACAACTGCTCACTTATTAATTATTCAATACCCAAACATGGACGTTATTTTACAAAACATATACCTACTACATCATATCCTGAATTCATCGGATTCATACCTACAGCAATTCTCGGAGAAGGAGATAAATATGGTGATCCAAGACGTGTTGGCGCATTATCCATAAATCAACTTTACTATAAAAGGACCAAGTATGTATTAGGCTATCTGTATCACCTTATTCATTCACGGTATAAAGAGTTTGAAAAGCCATTAATGTTTATATTTACATCAATGCTTCCTAAATTAACAAGAATGAATAGATATATGCCGCAACACGGAAGTCGTGCACTTGTAGGGCCTATGGCAAACACACTGTACATTCCTCCACAATGCGTAGAGAATAATCCTATTGATCAATTTGAATATCAAGCGAAGAAAGTAATAAAGGCTATAGAAGAATGTCAAAAAGGAACTGCGGTTCAGATTTGTTCTGCATCAAACTCTATGCTCAAAAGTGAGTCCATAGACTACATTTTCACTGACCCACCATTTGGAGCTAACATAATGTATTCTGAACTTAATAAAGTGATAGAATCATGGTTAGGAGTCTTCACAAATAATAAAGAAGAAGCCATATCTAATAATACTCAAAAAAAAGGAGTGCCCGAATATCTAAAGATTATGACAACCTGTTTTCGAGAGTATTATAGAGTATTAAAACCAGGAAAATGGATGACTGTTGAATTTAGTAACACATCTGCCTCTTTTTGGAACTGTCTTCAATACGCAATTAAAAATGCAGGTTTTATGATTACAGCTATTACTGACTTAAATAAAGAACGTGGTGGACTTCATGCTATGTTAGGGCCAACAGCTGTCAAGCAGGATTTAGCTATAAGTTGTTATAAACCATTAAAGAAATTGTACCAATCTAATTATCAGGAAAATCCTGATAATGTATGGAATTTTGTAGAAGATTACATTTCTCATTTAGCTCCATATACAATAAAAGACAATAAGTTAATAGGAGTTGCTGAACGCGATGAAAGAATTCTTTATGATAGAATGATTTCTTATTTTATACAAAAAGGAATGTCTGTACCTATGGACTCTATTGATTTTCGAAAAGGCTTAAAGCAAAGATTCATAGAAAGAGACGGAATGTATTTTACTGCATCACAAGCTCAATCATATGATGAAAAACGAAAAGATTTCACTGAGTTTTCACCTATGGGACTTTTTATTAGTTCAGAAGCAGAAGGAATAGCATGGCTTAATAACAGATTAAAAGACACACCCAAAACCTACCAAGAACTGCAACCTGATTGGATGAAAGATATGATTCCACCCAAAAAAGGAGACCGTCTGCCTGAACTGTTAGACATCTTAGAGGAAAACTTCATCAAAGACGAAGATGGTTATTGGAGAAAACCCGATGCAGAGAAAGCTGCCGACTTGGAGGCTTTGCGCCTGAAGCGTATGGCCAAAGAGTTTGCCCTTTATCTGGAACAAGCCCGAAAGCCGAAAGCAAAGCGCATGAAGGACTGCCGACTGGAGGTGTTGCGCTACGGCTTCAAAGATTGTTACAAACGCAAAGATTATGAAGCTATCATTGCCGTAGGCGACCATATTCAAGAATTACTCCTGCTGGAAGATGAAATCTTGCTGCAATACTACGACAGTGCTGCAGAAAGAGTGTAAGCCTAGCAGCTATTTAACCGATTGAAAATTGTGGATTATGAGGGAATATAATTATTTGAAGATTTCATCGTACGTTGAAGAACTGATGGAAAAGAAAGAATCTGCAGAATTTGAATTCAAATCTGCAGCAGGTGGCTTCCCAAAATCTTTTTGGGAGACTTACTCTTCTTTTGCCAATACCAATGGGGGTACCATCGTACTAGGGATAAAAGAAAAGAAAGGAGATTTCTACCTGGATAATTTAACGGACGATTTAATTGAAAAGTATAAAAAGGAGTTTTGGAGTGGAGTCAATAATAAGGATATTGTCAATCTCAACTTATTGAGCAATGATGATGTCATGGATGGAGAACTTGACGGACATAAGTTCATCTTGTTTTATATCCCTCGTGCAGCCAGAGAACAACGTCCCATATTCCATACTCCTAATCCTTATAACGGAACATACAAACGTAACCACGAAGGAGACTTCAAATGTACAGAACAAGAAGTCAAGCGTATGTATGCCGATGCAAATGTCTCTGTGTCGGCAGGCGCTCGCATATTGGATAACTATACTTTTGACGACATAGATAAAGCTTCGCTTGATCAATACAGAAGACTGTTCGACTTGGCTAAACCGGGACATGCCTGGTTAGCTTTAGACGATTTGGCACTACTCAAGAAATTGGGAGGATATAAGGTTGACAGACAAACCGGTAAGGAAGGGTTTACATTAGCCGGATTGCTTAAGTTTGGAAAAACAGACTCAATAACCGACGAGGTCTGCGCTCCTAATTTCTTCCTCGATTATCGAGAACTGGGTGAAGATACAACCACGACCAGGTGGCTGGATCGTATCTATCCGGATGGTACCTGGGAGGCCAATATCTTCCAATTCTACAAACGGGTGCTTCCTAAATTGCAGGAGATACTACCTGTACCTTTTCAGTTGGAAGGTGATACTAGAAAGGATGAAACGCCGGCACACATTGCCGTAAGAGAAGCATTGATAAATACATTGGTTCATGCAGATTATTCCATTAATGCTTCTACTGTGATTACAAGGAGTAAAAGTGAATTGATATTTTCGAATCCCGGCAGTATGTTGGTATCAAAGAAACAATTCTACGAAGGTGGAGATAGTGTGTGCCGAAATTTATCGTTGCAAAAAATGTTCCTGATGCTGGGTAAGGCTGAAAAAGCTGGAAGCGGTGCTGATGTAATTATATCTGGCTGGAAAAAATCGAATTGGAATTCTCCCAATATAGAAGAGAAATATAGACCGGACAAAGTAGTCTTAACAATGCCTTTAATCTCAATCTTAGATGATAAGGTAAAGGATGAGTTACTGGAAAATTTCGGAGAAAAAGTTCTCTATTTGGAACATGACAGACTTCTTACTTTGTCATTGGCCTTGACCGAGGGGCTTGTATCAAACGAACGTTTAAGATATACGCTTAATCTTCACAAATATGATATTACAAAAATGTTGAAAGAATTGTGTCTGGATGGTTATCTGGTAGCTGAAGGTATTGGCAGAGGTACAACTTATCACTTAAGAAGGAAGCTAAATCTTAATAGCCCGAGCAGCAACCTTAACAGTAACCTTAACAGCAACCTTAACAGCTCTCCGGCAGAGGTGCTTCAAACTCATGTAGAAAAAGAGAAAAGGAGATATAGTAAACAGGAATTGTATGATATCATTTGTGACTGTTCAACCGACTGGAAATCTGTACTCGAAATGTCGAAAGAAATAGGACGCAGTGTACAATATTTTAAGGGCGAAATTATTCCTAAAATGATAGAAAAAGGGTTATTGGAAAGAGAACAGGATTTTCCCAATCATCCAGCTCAGAGATACAGAAGGACAAAACGATGAAGTATAAAGGAAAAAGTGTAGAAATTATAGGTAGCAAAACCTTGTTCGGAAAAGATACGTTGTGGGTACATATACTGGAAGACAACAGCTTTGAACAGGTATTACGCTCAGACTTGGAAGAAGACCATGTGTCTTCTTCCGAACTGGGTATGTCGTATGTGCGCTACATGGCTGTAGCCACCCGTATCAAGGAGGAAATCTCTCAGAAACGTCTTTTGGCCCCTTATGAAAATAGTTTAATTCCTTTGCCCCACCAAATTCTGGTATTGGAAAAGGTGATGCAAGGTATACAGACCCGCTACCTCCTGGCAGACGAAGTGGGTATGGGTAAAACCATTGAAGCCGGATTGGTGCTTAAAGAAAAGAAACTGAGAGGGGAAGTGAAACGCATCCTCTTGATTGTACCCAAATCGGCCATGCTGCAATGGCAACAAGAATTGAAGGAGCACTTCAATGAGAATTTCTACATCTATAATAGCGACTTCATTTCAGGCATGGCCCGCACTTTTGCGGACTTTGATGCGGAAGAAGAACTGAATTTTTGGAAGCAGCACAATCAGATTATTGTTTCTTTGGATGCGCTGAAACCGCTTGCAGCCCGACAAGGCTGGAATCAGGAACGCATCGATGAGTACAACAAATACAGACTTGAATCGGTAGTCAATGCCGACTTTGACATGGTCATCATCGATGAAGCCCATCGCATGGGTGGCAGTACCGGTTCAGTGTCGCGCTACCAGTTGGCAGACACTATTTGTAATGCCGTTCCCAATGTGCTGCTCTTGTCTGCTACACCACACCGAGGCAAGAGTGACCACTTCCGCCGGGTGCTTCAGTTGATTGATGCGGATGCATTCCCAGGTGAAGGTATGCCCACTGTTGAAGAAATATCCCCGTTTGTGATGCGCTCAGAAAAACGCTATGCCGTAGATTATGACGGAAATAAGCTTTTCCAAAAACGCACCACCATCCGCTTGGATGTACCTTTGGACAATCAGAAGCATCCGCTGCAAAAACAACTGTATGAAGATGTTACCAATTATGTACGCTATCAATTCGGTAGAGCAAAGCGAGGTAATCGCAATTCCACCGGACTCGTCATGGTGATGTTCCAAAAGTTGGCCAGCAGCAATACGGCAGCCATCTTAGGTGCTATGCAAACCCGTCTGTGGCGGTTGGAGCATGGCGAGATTGGGGATGAACTGTCTGATTATGATGCTGAAGAAAATGTGGACTTCGATGATTTCAGCGTAGATGACTATTCGGTAGATATACAAGATGGCTCTTCAATGAGCGAAGAAGATAAATTGCGGGAACTCATTGAATCAGCACAGTATTGCCTGGCCCATGAACAGGATGCCAAAGCCAGTGCCTTGGTCCAAAAAATCTACCAGCTCAAAGCAGAGGAAGATTCGGAAGACTTCAAGATTCTGGTCTTTACCGAGTTCCGTCAAACGCAGGAATACTTAGCCCGGTTGATGCAGGACGAAGGACTTCATGTGGTTTGTATCAACGGATCCATGGAGTTGAATGAACGACAGCAGGCATTGGTGAAGTTTAAGAAGGAAGCGCAAGTGATGATAGCCACAGATGCTGCTGGCGAATCCTTAAACATGCAATTCTGCCACATAGTGTTCAACTACGATTTGCCCTGGAACCCCATGAGTATCGAGCAGCGTATCGGTCGTGTGGACCGTATCGGCCAAAAGCACACCGTTACAGCCTACAATATGCTTACTGACAATACGGTAGATGCGCGAGTGTATGAAGTGATTGTAGAAAAACTGGAGGCCATCCTTCAAGAATTGGGTATTGACAAGACCAATGATGTATTGGATTCTACAATAGACCAGCATAAGGTGAATCATTTATATCTACAGTCTTTGTTGGACCCTAAACGCTTTGACTTTGCTACGGATTCATGGCTGTTTGAAATCAAAAACAAACTTCGCGACTTCAAATCTACCGAAGGAGCTCTTCCTGCATTTGCCAAAGAAGAAATTGATAAGCGTAGTGCTAGTGAGGTGAAGTACAGCCCCCTTCCAGTTTGGCTGGAAGAACTGATGGATTTGTACACCCAAAGCCAGCAAGGGTACATCACCAAACTTTTGGGTGGTGTGAGTGAATACTCATTAGACGAAAAAACATGGAGTGTGTATTTTGATGCAGCCATGCAGGGTGACAATCCCGGCATAGACTACATGACCCTGCAGCATCCCGAAGTGAAGCGAATTTTGGATGAAGTAGATGGCAACACCCAAACCGTTATTCCTGTTATCCGCTCTGTAGATGGTGGTGAAACACCGGGCTTCCTGACCCTATGGAAAGTAACTGCCAAGAACAGTTATGAGACGAAATCAACATATGTAGCCCAATACATTACAGACAATGGCAGAGTGTTCCAACCTTACGGGAACGATATTTGGAACCGACTGGTTCAAGACAAGATGGCATTCAGCTATGAAGGCGAAGAAGAAAACTGTCTGGATTTGGAAAACAATGCTGTACTGAACAACAACCTGCACGCAATTTTTCACCGAATGGAAACGGAAATCCAAAACAGCCTGCATATAAAGGCAGAACGCAAGCTGAAGGCTTTGGGATATACCAAACATCGTATTTACCGCATTGGTATTGAGAATATCCGTAAAGCTAAATTGGCCAAGCTCGAAGCACAGCAGAAAAACTGGGAAAACGCTTTTGCGCAAGGTAAAAGTGTAGTCCCCGATGTAAAACACCTATTAACCGTTAGAGTGGATGGATGAATTTGTTCAACTAATCAGAAATAAGCTATCCGACAGTAGGTCGCATCTGACAATCGTACGGAATACGGACGGATTTCTGTTGCGACCAGATACACAGCAAGCTATGCTCGACAAAGGGAATATTTTACTCATGCCCATACAATCAGCTTTAGAGTTGAGAGTTAGGTATGAGTTGGAAGATAGTTCCTCTATACAAACTGTGTGTTATATCATCTCGCACGACATCGCTCTTGCACCAGATTTGATAGGAAAGATTATTCCAAAAGGAATCATCAACCTGTCAGACTTCATGCCTACCTACAGTTCGCTTGAGCTCAAGAAAATGAACCAGTCATGGGAGAATGTCCGATACATTTATTATCAGCGTTTTACGTATGGTTCTTCATCGAGCCCATCTTTAGGCGTGTCGAGTCCAGAAAACCGTATGTATGGAGTAAGTGTAGAAGAATGGATGGACAAGTTAAATGGATTACCCTTAAAATGGGACAAGAATGAAACGATTGAAACCATTTCGAGAATCATTTTGCAAGCTATCAAGGCAGACCGGTATGATGCCATTTTACCTGCCATCAACCAAATAAACAGTCACTTTCAGGAGTACCTGACTAAACAATATGACAGCTTCATCAATTCATCGGCAGTCAGCAAACCCAAGATGGTGCATAAGGTGCTTCCATATATTGCCAAACGGCACACTCACGATGAGAAAGTGGCTTTAGTCGTGGTGGACGGGATGACTTACTGGCAGTATCTGCTGCTGGAAAAACAACTGAAAGATAAAGGTATTCAGCCACATAATGACATGACACTTGCCTGGTTGCCAACCATCACACAGCTCTCTCGCCAAGCTATCTTCAGAGGCGAAGCACCGCACTTTGATTACCAACAAAATCCGAATAATGAATCAAAGTTATGGAACAATTTCTGGACTTCGACAAAGCGAAAGACGAATAAATTGAGTAACTTTGAAATAGAATATCAGCATGGAAGTTTATCCTTGGATGATACGTCCAGACTGCGTATCGCCATGGTGGATACTGATCTTGACGAGAAGATGCATGCATCAACCGACAACAAGGATTTATATTCCCTTACAGAGAATTGGGCTGCCCGAACCGTGGATGATGTAGTTGCACTACATGAGTCTGGATATAAGATTTATATCACAACCGATCACGGCAGTGTACTTGCAATCGGTTGGAGAGTTTTATCCTCTCAAGAAAAGACCTTTTTGTATTCAGATGGAAGCCGGGGAACCAGACATCTCATTTACGAAAAGAACAGTTACATGAATGACTTCATCAACTCCAATGCAGCAATAGCTGACGAATGGAGGTGTAGAGAAAGTATGCTAATGTGGAAAACAGACAAATGTTTCAAGAATAATGATTGCATCACACATGGCGGTTCACATTTGCTTGAAGTTGTCATTCCATTTATAACCATATAAAAAGATAAACATGAGCAATATAGTAGGTATTAGTCAAAGAATAAGTGTTCGTATCATCGAACAAGCTATGGAAGCAGCTCTAGCTGGCACGTTCACTCCTGAACTGGCGGCAGAATTGGCGGCTACCGAATTTAACGGTCCCAATCGCATCAAGAAAGCACAAGCCTTTATCGGCCATTTTACGGCAAGGAATCCGCTCTTTGATTTTATCAAGGAACATAAGGAAGATTATAAAACCGCAATGCACTATGCGAGTGACAGAACGGTCATCTTAGTGGCACTCATCAATGCAGTTTATGAGTTCGGATATGATATCACTACTATATTGGGTAAATTCTTTCATGTGCAAGAGGAACTTTCCACTAAGCTGATAACTTCAAAAATGTCAGTTAAATATGGCAACAATCGTTCTTTGCCAAACGGCATGAATGCTATTTTACCAATGTATATCGAAGCGGGCCTTATCCGGCGCCCTAAGATAGGAACCTACGTCAAGAATGAAATAGTATTAACAACATCTTTTGCAAAGGAACTTTACGAAAAGTCTTTTGCTATCCACAATCCGATGCTTGATGAACGCTACCTTTCGGAGCTTGAGCATCCTTATTTTGAGTTTATACAATAATAAATGAGTAATGAAGGATATTATTGTTCAAGCCGTTAAAACGGATAAAACCAGAAAGAATGTACGATTAATGATTCCTATTATGGCGCATTGGGCCAAAACAGGACAAAAGCACCATACATACGGAGAGTTGATTCATGCTATAGGAAAAGAAACCTTTTCTGGCATTGGGCATGCGCTGTATTCTGTTCAATGTGTAATAGATCAGTTGAATGATACTATAGAGGACATAAACAAAAAGGTTCCCACACTTAATTCCCTATGTAAGAATGCCAAAAACATGCTTCCATCAGAAGGGTTTGAGTATGTTGAATCAAACTATAATGAATTGAGTCCAGAGGGAAAAGAACTTTTCGTTGATGGTTTAGATAATAGAGCCATTGAATACCCTTATTGGGATTGGGTATTAAAAACTCTAGGTTTAAAAGCTTACATTGTATTATCTGATGAAGATATTGATTCATTCAAACATCCTTATGAAGGGATGGGCGGAGAAGGATCAGAACATAAAGCACTGAAAGATTATATTTTCAGCCATCCAGAAGTTCTAGGATATAAAGATGTTATTGACTCTCAAACAGAATACGTACTTCCATCCGGAGACAAAATTGATGTTTTCTTTGAGCTAGAAGATGAAACTCACATTGGTATAGAAGTGAAATCATCCATATCTCCCGATGAAGATGTTGCAAGAGGGGTGTTTCAATGCGTAAAATATTATGCTGTCATGGATGCGCTGAGAACTCTAGAAAGTAAGAATTACGAAATAGAAGTTCTACTTGTTACCCAAAATAGTTTATCTCATAAGAATAAGGTGCTCTGTAAAGAACTCAATATTGATTATATCGAACAATTTAATTTTAAAGAAAAAACAACATGACAGAAGAAGACAAAGAGATATTGGTCAAGGCTATTAATTGTAAATACCCTTGTCAAAATCTTACAGAAATATTTTATAATACAGGAAGATCTCTTCCGTTTACAGCCCAAAGATTTCCTGATGGTAGAGTTTCTGATTGGTACCGCAATCAGTATGTGGAAGTAGTGCGAATAGAGCCAGGAGGTAAACATGGTAAATACGGACAAGCCTATGAATATACTATATAGAATCGCGGAGACGCTTACCTTACTGCCCTCGACTTCATGCCCTTGCTTCTGACGTTCACGCATCCATTTCTTTGCTCCATTAAGAGAAAAGAACGTCTCAGATTCCTTGGTTGTAAGGTCATAAACTAAACACTGTGTCATATCATTGAAGGTTTTAGGATGAGCGATAGCGGTTGGCTACCGCCCATCATTGGTTATTACTTCTTGTCGTACATACGTGAAAGGAAAGCCTGTAGCTCGGTGTTCTCAATCTCAGACAACTGGCAAGCCTTGAAGTCCTTGACTTGCTCAACCTTCAAGATGCCAAGTCCGTATTTGCTTGCATCGATAGTGAGGTCTGCCATTTCATTGAGAGATACATATCCGTATTCGTTATCAATATAGCCTTCGCGCATCAGTTTGCCACAGATAGAGCACCTTCTGCAAGTCCTGTCAGTGTCCCACCTGAAATCAGTGAAAGACTCTGCAATGACGTCCTCGCTTGTGTTCTCATCCCACTTGTCGAGATAGAAGGTTGCAAACTTGTTCAGCTCATCTTCTGTGTAGAGCTCCTTGTCTGTACCGCTAACAGCTTCGGTCAGTCGGCTCAGGATTGATTGGATTGTTGTCATGTGCTTTGTTTTTTTATTTCCCTTTCGTAGAATCTTCTACTTCTAGGATTGATCAAAAATTATGTTGACCAACAAAGGTGATTCTTCAAGCAATGCAAGGATTCATCGAGAAATACTACCCAACGATGTGGAGATTTCTTCATGAACCGTAGGTATGTCCTTGCATTGTCGCAAGAAGAATCATGTACCTTTGCAACATAATTTTATCAAGATCAAGAAGTAGATTTTGCTTCCAAAACTTTCCTATCAGTCAAAAGAAAGCTTAAATCGTCGCAGAAATTGCGTTATTTTATCTCTTTCTTTAGTTATTCGACAAAAAATGCTTAATTTTGTCGCAGAATTTGCGACGTTAATCGCAGAATAATGTAGCATTAAAAGTTTTCATTATGTATATACACGAAAGAGATAATTGGACAGACTTCCGTTGGGACGCTTCGCAGGTGTCGCTCCTTCAGGAGTTGGTTTGCCGCAAGCAAGGGTTACTCTTTGGAAGGTTAAGTTCGTTGGGGTTTGATAGCAAGCTAAGAGCTATGGCAGAAAACTTGACCTATGACGTAGTTTATTCGTCAGAAATTGAGGGCATTCGCTTGAATGTAGATGATGTACGTTCTTCAATCACCAGACGACTGGGGATAGAGAACGTAAAGTATACAGCTCCTTCGCATTATATAGATTCGGTTGTAAACGTAACGCTCGAAGCGGTTCAGAACTACGACCAGCCTTTGAGCAAGGAAAAACTATGTGCTTGGCAAGCAGCGTTCTTTCCGTCTGGTTTCAGCGAAGGCAGTCAGATTGAGGTCGGCAAGTACCGCAGTAACGAGGAGCATATCATCAGTGGTATGTTTGGACGTGAGAAGATTCACTACATCGCCCCTTCACCAGACCGAGTAGAAGGCGAGATGGAACGTTTCCTTGCATGGTTTGACAGTGAAGAGCCGGTCAGCAGCGTCATTCGCTCTGCCGTAGCCCACTTTTGGTTTGTCAGCATCCACCCATTTGAAGATGGCAACGGAAGATTGGCTCGCATACTTTCTGATATGCAGCTGGCTCGTGGAGAGAAGAGCGACTATCGCTTCTATAATATCTCATCACAGATCAATAAAGACAAGAATCACTATTACGACATTCTGGAAAAAATGCAGCATGGTGATGGTGATCTAACAGAATGGTTGGTATGGTATCTTCAAAAGCTCATCGATGCACTTGATGAAGCTGAAGCTATTGTAACTTCTATACTGAACAAGAGTTTCTTCTGGCAGAAGGCTTCGTCAATTCCTATGACAGAGCGTCAAACAGAGATGCTGAATCTATTCCTCGATGGCTATGAGTCGAAGATAACTTCAAAGACATGGGCATCGTTGGCAAAATGCTCGAAGGACACAGCCATTCGTGATATTCAAGACTTGGTCGAAAAGAACATTCTGGTTATAGACATACCTGGAGCAAAGCGTCCAAGCTATTCCATCGTCTATGATGCCGAAGATCTGACTCAGTTCTTTGCCGATGTGACCATTACGGAAGAAAAAGGCATTCCATACCTTTGTGCTTTGTTCAAAGGAAAGAAGCAGATTCGTGAAAGACTGCTCAAACTTGATGCAGAACGTTACCTGAAGGATGATCTGCCACTATCAAACCTGCTTGGCAAGTATTGTTCGTATCTAATGGCAGGAAAATAACGTTTCGAGAAAAGATATTGAACTCACACATAAAGAAGGGGAGGAGCAAGATAAACTTGCTTCTTCTTTTTTTTTCGGTTAAAAGAGAAAGTTGGGTAGAAAGTCCTGCGTAAACTTGTATGGCAAGATCGGTTTAAGGTTTACGTTAGCCCATGTATATATACATGTTGCTCTAAACTCATAGATTTTAAACTCAAAAACCTATGATGTAGGTTTACCTCCTTATTATATATATAAGAACATCTAAACTTAAACCTAAACTCGGAGATCGTCTGAATCTGGAACTTTTCTTTTAATCGAACCCCCTTATATATAAATAATGTGTAGTTTGTGGCGTATAAATGACACGTCAAGCTTCGTTTATATCAAGAAAACAACTTATTTTGCACGAAAAACGAGAAAAGCGTGTAAAAGATTTGGTATAATTGAGGATTATCGTTAATTTTGCGAGCAAAATTTTTTGCAGAATGTGTTTGGGCATAGGTTCTTTTCTTTTAATTGAAATACCTATTGCACATAAGCTCTGCAAAGAAGATAGCTCGCGATACGTAATGTTGACCGATAAATGTTGAACTTAAAATTAGATCATATATGACGTGATTACCATAGATAAGTGAATAATCGTAATGAACTGGAACCAACAAGCAGATAGCACAGCAAGAGCAAAAGATGTTGACCAGATTTTACGTTTGATGCCCCAAAAATGGTTAGTATCTTAGCATAAAAGATTGTCTGATTAAATGCCTACGTACAGAACGCGCATAACGTGTGAACACCTGCATATCGGATGTTGACCAGCCCTTAACTATTTTTATTTGATAATCAACACGTTAAGCTTCGCATTCACCGCTGCACAGGCTGCTGTGGAAGATATGAAGTAAATTGAATATTTTCTGAATATAAAGGTGGGAAGTGCTTGGAATAAGTACCTCCTACTCTATTTTTATGGCATTTTATTTTTTCAATAAAAACATAGTTTATACATTTGCCTGCAAGACAAAATCTATATTCATATGAAAAACAAATGCCTCTTAGTATTACTGTTAGCTTTGGGATGTTGCCATGTACAAGCACAAAAAAGTCAAAAGGATCCTTTGTCCGAAGCACTCGTCCGGTTGAATCAAAAAGTGGATTCCGAATTGATTCCCGGAATAAAAAGGTTTCCCCTGATTGGAATTTCCACAGATATAAGTCCGAAACGGACAGCCGTAAACACGGCATATGTACAGTCAGTCATTCTCTCTGGAGGAATTCCTTACATGATACCTGTAACGGATAATGTAGAAATACTGCGTCAAATTGTATCCCGGCTGGACGGAATTGTCTTTACAGGTGGAGAAGACATCCAACCAATGTATTATGGCGACCTTCCTTATGAAAAACTGGAAGAAGTAAGCCCTGCCCGGGATACCTTCGACTTGATGGTGCTGAAAATGGCCGCAGATCGGAATATTCCCATATTAGGAATTTGCAGGGGACTACAATTAATGAATGTAGCTTTCGGTGGAACTTTATATCAAGATCTGCCCACGCAACATCCTTCAAGTGTCAACCATCGCCAAAAAGAATCCGGCACTACCCCCACCCATCCGATATCCATCATAAAGGGAAGCAAGTTGGCAGACATTACAGGACAAGAAGTGCTGCAAGTCAATACATTCCATCATCAGGCTATCCGGAAATTGGCACCGGGATTCAAAATCACGGCTTGGGCACCCGACAGTATAGCGGAAGCTATAGAAGCTTATCCCATACGACAAATGATAGGTGTGCAATTTCATCCGGAAATATTTACAGCTGCCGGAGATACCACCATGCATAAATTATTTAAATTCCTGGTGAACAAGGCTGATACATTCAACCTAGCTAAAAAAATTCACAGCCGCATTCTATCCATTGACACTCATACAGATACTCCTCTTTGGTTTAAAAACGGTTACAGCGTAGGCTTGAGAAAAGACAACATGGTCAGCATCCCCAAAATGGAGGAAGGCAAATTGGACGCACAGTTCCTAGCCGCATTTATATGGCAGGGGAAACGAGATGACGTATCTTCACAAAAAGCCGTAGAAAGCACCACCCTATTGATTCAATCCATTTATGACGAAGTAGCGAAATACAAAGATTTTTGCGGCATCGCCCTTACGGAAGAGGATTTGGTACGTTTAAAGAATGAAGGCAAGAAAGCTTTCTTTATAGGGATCGAGAATGGTTACGCCATCGGCAAGGACCTAAAGAATATAAAAAAATGCAAACAGATGGGAGTTAATTATATAACTCTCTGCCATTCTTATGATAACGATATTTGCCATTCGTCCACTCATACGGAAGATGCGACTCAAGGACTGACACAGTTTGGTCGTGAAGTAGTGAAGGAAATGAACCGGTTAGGTATTATGATAGACATATCACATGCCAGTGAAGGTACTTTCTGGGATGTGATAAAATATAGTACACAACCTATCATCGCCTCTCATTCCTCGTCAAAGGCTTTATGCGACCATGACCGTAATCTAACAGACGAACAACTCCGTGCCCTAGCGAAAAATGGCGGAGTGGCACAGTTATGTCTCCTCGATGCCTATATCAATAAAAAAACAAAAGCCGCATCCATTTGTGATGCAGTCGAACATTTAGACCACATGATTAAAGTAGCCGGCATAGACCATGTAGGAATAGGTACAGACTTTGATGGCGGTGGTGGTCTGCAAGGATGTAAAGGAGATAATGACTTAATTAATCTGACCATAAAAATGATTGAAAAAGGATATACAGAAGAAGACTTAAGGAAGATTTGGGGAGGTAATCTCTTGAGAGTAATGAAGCAAGTACAGGAAGCACCACTTCTTTCTTCAAAAAAACGCAGATAATACCCAAACAAGGATAATTAAAAATATATAGAAATATCCTATTATCATTTTTCGGAAATTATCAGGGCTGTCTCACCAATGGACAGCCTCTTTTTATAACTTACAGTTTAATAGTAAAAGAAATAAGACAGACCTTATTCCCCTCTCCTCACCATAGGAATTTTCCTATTACAAATAGGGAAACTCTCCTTTACAAATAGGAATATTCCGTTTATTGTATCATTCCCTCCACTTATCTTTGTGACATAAGAAAAACAAATTTTAAAATTAACGGATATGAGAACAAAAATACTGAAATACTTCGGAATGGTAGTTGTACTAATAATAATGGTTAACCTAACCTCCTGTGAAGTATCCATAGAAAGTTGGTACGATGATGATGACTACAGCGAAATATATTACAGAACCACTCGGGAACTATGTAGCCGGACTTGGCAGGAAACTTGGGTACAAGACGGTGAATACTACACACAACGACTAGACTTTTACGAAAATAGAACAGGCACAGACATCATAC
>ERZ791610.508-NODE-508-length-26427-cov-13.295617_pt1 | contig 26427 bp, 19 predicted proteins | sample MGYA00510061_ERZ791610 | MGnify/ENA primary metagenome ERZ791610 (study PRJEB30046, sample SAMN00791922) | human gut metagenome | study: EMG produced TPA metagenomics assembly of the A metagenome-wide association study of gut microbiota in type 2... | reverse complement strand
TTGTTCCTTTCTCGTTTCTTCTATTCGCAATGCAACAAACTAAAAATACGTAATACGCTGATATTCAGATACTTATAAAGCATACAAATAAGGCATCAAAGTTTCAAGACGTATTCTTCCTTTCCTTTGATGGCATTCCTTGCCGCCTTGATTTCCCGCAGTGTACAGGCATTGACCTCCTTGTACCACTCGTGCAGCTTTTCCTTAGCTTCCTTTCGTGTTATAGGCGACTTGAAGATTGTCCGCACTTTACAGATGAGCGAGTAGGCTTCTTTCATCTGCGGGTATTGCTCAAATAGTATTCTTGCTCTTTCCTTCTTGCTATCACCCCATTTGTTACCAGACTGTGCAAGCATATTTAACTGACCATAGATCGGCTGTCCGAAGAAATGACTACTTTTGCTCATGGGAACAGCCTTGTAATAGGTGTTATAATTCACTTTGGATTTAGTCCATTACTTTTTCGAATATAAAATATTCATCATGAAAATCACTTCTACCTGATGGTATGGAAGGATCTCGATGCGCTTTATTGAAGAATTCGACAATTTTAAAGCCACATTTATTTACATAAAAATGGATATTGCGCTTTTCAAAATAGGGAGTTATCAGACGCCAAGCTTTGGTATTGGGGTATCTCTTTTCCAGACCTTTCCATATTTGAAGTCCAAGTCCCTGTCCATGTTTATCAGGATAAACATAAAACAGATCCAACCAATTGATTCCCGTTTGAGAGTCAATCTTGACAACGACACCTCCAACTTTTTCCCCTTCGGCATATACAGCCAGCGCTTCACATTGAGGGTTGTATAAAGATGGGTCTATATCATTATCTGGAATAATTTCATCTTGATGATCCGGATTTCCAAAAGTCTCAATGACAGCGATAGAAAAATCTCTTTCACATCTGCTCGAAACTTAGCATATTCTTGTTCAACAAGCTTCTTGAATGTAATATTTGCCATATCTCTCTTTGTCTTAATGATTAAAGTGAACAGGTACTTTATGCAAAGAAAATGAATTTTTCTGTTTACTACAAGTTTCTTCCTACTTTAATGAAATCTTATTCGCCGTCTCTCGCTTCTTGGAATTTACCAAATCAGCATAGATTTGAGTGGTGGTGACATTCTTGTGTGTCAGCATCTTCGATACTGTGTAAATGTCTGTACCTAAAGAGATTTGGATGACTGCATACGAGTGCCTAAAGCAATGGAAGGTTATGTGCTTTCTGATTCCGGCTTCGGAAATCCATTGTTTCAGGGGATGATGGGTCATGGATCGGGTTAAGCCTTTGAAGACTTTTCCGGTGCCCCATTCGCCACACAACTCCAGTGCCTCCTGACTGATGGGGAGGGTAGCTTCTGTTTCCGTTTTCTCGGTACAGATACGAATGTAATAGCCTTGATTCGGTCCGACTTCAAAATCACGCCAGTCCAACTTCAGAATATCACTGATACGGAGACCAGTCATGCAGGCAAACAGGGAGGCCTGTTTGATTCTAAGTTTGAAAGTTTGTGCGTTCAAAGAACGGATGAACCTCAGTGCTTCGGTTCAAGTCGCTTCGGTTCATCCGTTTAAAAGATTAGGGTTTCGTGGCTATCCGTGCCAATACATCGAGGCGCTTTTGTATCTGGTTGATTGCCTCTTTGGTTTCCAGAATCACGGGTACCAAGACCTCCATTGAACGGATTAAGTTTGCCACTCATTTCGCTTGAGATGTATAGCATCGTATATCATTGTATACCCTTGTATACATCATCCACTCCCTCCGCAGAGCGACTTGACGAAGAAGGTCGACGTGCAGCAAATGTGGTTCAAAAAAAGGGCAAAAAACAGGTAGAAACGGGTTCTACCTATAGAAGAAGGGGACGGGTGGATACAATGAAAGGCACTCAGAATGAGCGCCTTTACTGCTTGTTGATACTTATTATAACTTGTCTTTAACTGCTTGTCACTTGCCCACACAGAAATTTTTAAATATAGTAGCCAGTACACTTTCTGTTGGAATTTCGCCAATGATTGCTCCTAAGTGGAAGGTGCATTCGCGAAGGTCCTGGCTGATGAAGTCGCCCGATAGGCCGGTGTTGAGGCCCTCAATGACGCGTTCGATGGCGGTGTGCGCTTGGGTAAGGGCTTCGTAGTGACGGGCATTGCTGACGATGATGTCGTTTTCGTCAGTAGAGTTAGAGCGGAGGGATTGAACGGCTGATGAGAGGTGATGACGAATGGATTCGATGTCCGTTTCGTGATGGGCCGATAAGTAGAGTAGGGAGTGGATGATGGGGGCGGTGGCGTTTTCCCTATCGGTTGCTTCGGCCTCGGTCGTTGGGTGGGGAGAGTTAGAAGAAAGAAGTGAGCGGAGGTTTTCGTTGAGGGACGTTTGAAGGGCGGCAAGGGCAGGGGCATCGAGGAGGTCGGTTTTGTTTACCGCCAGCAGATAGTGCTTGCCGGGACGCAGTACTTTGCCCTGTAAGTCGCGGAATTGATCAAGGGCACAGGTGGCATCGAGGAGCCAAATGACGATTTGAGCTTCGTCGATTTTTTCGTAAGTGCGTTCAATGCCCATACGCTCCACCGTGTCGGTTGTGGCACGGATGCCAGCCGTATCGATGAAACGGATAAGGGTGTCGCCCAATACGATGGTTTCTTCCACAGTGTCGCGCGTGGTGCCGTGAATGTTGCTGACCAAAGCACGCTCTTCGCCAACCAAGGCATTGAGCAAGGTGGATTTTCCGGCATTCGTTTCACCCACGATGGCCACCGGGAAACCACGCTTCAAGGCATTGCCTAAACTGAATGATTGGCAGAGTTTGCCAATTTGCATACGGATGTGAGTAGCCAGGTCGAACAGTTCCTGACGCGAGGCAAACTCCAGGTCTTCGTGGTCGGAAAAGTCGAGTTCCAATTCCATGAGGGCAGTGAGGTGTAGCAGTTTTTCGCGCAGTTCTTTCAGTTTTCGGCTGAATCCGCCGCGCATTTGCTGCATGGCCATGCGGTGATTGGCTGCCGTAGTCGATGCGATGAGGTCGGCTACCGCTTCGGCTTGGCTCAAGTCCATTTTGCCGTTCATGAATGCCCGTTGCGTGTATTCGCCCGGTTGCGCCATGCGGCAACCTTGCGCAAGGAGCAACTGCAACACGCGGTTCAGAATGTAGGCCGAGCCGTGGCAGGATATTTCGATGCTGTCTTCGCCCGTGTAGGAGTGAGGCGCCCGAAACAAGCTGACCAGCACTTCGTCAACCGTTTCGTGCGACGTGGGGTCGACAATGCGTCCAAAGGTCAGCGTACCGCCTGCTTTGTCGGCCAATGTTTTTGAACCCATCGGCTGGAATAAAGGTGAAACGCAAGTCAGGGCTTCGGGACCCGACACGCGGACAATACCGATGGCACCACCGGCCGGAGTGGCGATGGCGCATATAGTAGAGTTAGGATTGTATAAGTTTGTCATGTGTCTGAATTTTTATTCTTTCAAAAGTCATGCAGCGATGTTGTTTAACTTCGCGGTAGCAAAATTAGTGCAAACCGGATACAGAACTGTTTTAAAAAATTGTTTTTCAAAAGTTATGCTGAGGGGTAGCCAAACTTCGCGGTAGCAAAGTTACAACAAGAAACTGTGGACTTCGGGATTATCAGAGTAAATTTTTTAAGTTGGCTTTCTTCTTCAAAAAATAAAACGCTTTGTGTGCCGTTTCTTTGTGTGCAATCAGCATGCAGAGAATACTTGGTACATAACCAAACAGCAGGCGGTAAGCATTTCGTTTACCGCCTGCTGTGCTATATATAAATGGGTGTTACCCTATAATCAACACCTATTTTACAAGTTAAAACTTACACCACCCAGTAGCAAGAAACCGGGTTGTTTTACGTTCGCCAAGTCCACGTAATGGTGGTTCGTCAGGTTGCTCAAATCGGCAAACACCGCCCAATGCTTTTCTTGCCAGTTGAGTTTGCAGTCAAGCAGTGCCTGCGTGCCGTACGGGCGCAGTTCGGCCGTAGGCTTCCCACCTTCGAACACCTGCCAAGCTCCTTCGCGCTGCTGCAGACGCAAACTCCACTGTGCATTGAGTTTGCTCACAATGCGGTGCGACAGTTGTACCACCAGTTTATGGCGCAGATACTCCATGGCATAATTCGACTTGAAGTAAGCCTCGCCCTTGCGCCGGTTCTGATGCAGCCAAGCATACGACACCGTCAACTGCTGCAGCGGTTGGCGCGTGCCCAGCCAAGCATCGAAGTGGCAACGCGCATCGAGGCCCAAACCAAAATTGTCGAGCGAGAAGGATGCTGCATGGTAAATGTCGTCGGGCGAGCGCATAATCCAGTCAATCATGTTGGTGCCGCGCTGGTAATGTCCTTTCAGTTTGAGGCTCAACATCCGGTGCGTAAAGTCAGCTCCCACGCTCACTGCCGTACACTCCTCCGGACGCAATCCGGCATTGCCCTGCTGCGTCGGACTTTTATACCAAAGGTCAGTAAACGAAGGCAGACGCATTGAACGATTGAACGAGGCATAAATGCGCCAAAAGTGGTTCGGACGATAACTCAGGTCGGCACCCGGGTAAAAACGGAATTGCCCGTCGACGGCGCTGTTTCGCTCAGCCATCACGCCCACTGACAGGCTGAATTGGCGCCACACCACATTATGTTCGGCAAAGCACGAAAAGTTCGTTCGGTCTGCCTGATGCGTGTAGAGTTTTCCCGCGTGTCCGGGCACCCCCACCATGCCATTGTCGGGTAGCGGATAGCCCAAGTTGGTGCTGTAAATGTCCTCTTCGCGCAAGTCGACGCCCAACGTTGTGGTGCCACCCGTCCAGCGCGTGTGTGCATTTACTCCCACGCCCAATACATCGGTGTGATGAAAGTTCTCGCCTGCCGAACTACCTCGTGTCAGTTGAAAATGGTCGGTGCTGCGCAACCACGAAGCCTGCCCCGACAGCGCAATACGCCCTTTGGTGGCAACGCGTGCTGCAATCAGATAACGCCGCGTAGCCTCCCACTGGTTAGGGTAGGCAGCTGCGTAAAACGTGTTGGCACCGAAGTCGTTGGCCGTGGCTCCCAGCTGCAAATCAGCGTCGAATGCCGATGCTGCGTAAGCCACACGTCCGTAGCCCTTACCACCTTTGAAATCGCTGTTGCTCACAGCCCCGTCTGAACGCTGATAGCTGCCGCTGGCCGAGGCAAACCACCCCTTGTGCTGCCAGTCCGTACGCATTTCGCCGCGCACCGTGGCATACGAACCGCCTTCGACGCGTCCCTGCCACGACATGGGTTTGTCATGATGCGTTTGTGTCCCGCGCGTAATCACGTTGATGGCTCCGCTGAAAGCCTGACTTCCGGCCACGCGCGAAGCAGCGCCTTCGAGAATTTCGATGCGCTCAATATCAGAAATGTTAAGTGGAAAATCGGCCGCGTTATGGCCTGTTTGCGGATTGACAAGCGGAATGCCGTTAAGAAGAATCGCAATTTGGTCGTGCGTTCCGCCATGAATGCTGATGTCAGTTTGCATACCAAAACCGCCTCGTTGCCTGACATCAATGCCCGAGGTCAGTTTAAGAACGTCGTTAATGCAGGTCACACCGGCCGCGTTCAAATCGTCGCGCGTCAGCGTCACCACCTGTCGTGCCGCCATGCCGGCTGCCATTGGCGCACGCGAAGCCGTGACAACGGCCGCTTCGCCCAGCGTCAGTGTGTCGGCAGTCATTTCCGTCAGGTTTGCCGTGGGGTCGCCTTCAGCATGAGCAGCAGTAGCTCCGGCCAAACACGGTGTGGCCGTGGTCAGCGTGGCTGCGCTCAACACGCCGATGCGAACCTCGCGATGCAAACTGCTGAACAGACTCCAACCTTTGCGGTTGAAGTGGCTGAACGTCAGCACGCGCGCTGTTTGTTTAGGGTAGTTGAACATAAAAATATGAATTAAAAAATGATAGAAGAATGAGGCTGCCGTCCACATTTGCCAATGTTTACGACAGCACAACGTCTCTGCACAAACAGGCAGAGGCGTTACAAATTCGTTGCAAAATTAGCTTTTTTTTTACGAAATCGTCTGAACTTTTATGAAATTCAAGATTTGCCTTAATACTTACTACAAAGCTGAACACCTACTTATACAAAAACAGCAATAAACAAAAAAACAGCGACGAATCATAACGTATGAATATGGTTCGTCGCTGTTTTTTGGGCTGTTTGGGGCAGTGGCCTTAATGATGCTTGCCGGCACATTCCGGGCAGTAGCCCACCAGCACATAGTTGGCAGAGGTGAGTTCGAAACCTTTAGGAAGGGGGACGCTGGGGACGGGGAGTCCACGCAAACAAAAGGTTTTGCCGCAGCGTTGACAGCGGAAGTGCGTGTGTAAGTCGTCAAGACCGCAGTGCTCGTCCTCGCCACAGTGGCATTGAGGCGGACAGAGTGCATACTTTAATTGTCCGCTACCGTCCTCAATGCCATGAATCAGATGGTGAGAGAGAAAAAGCGTAAGGGTGCGGAAAATGCTGGATTTGTCGACCGTACCGAGTCGTGCTTCCAAGTCGGTGAGTGAAAGGGCACACTCTGCCTTATGCAAGGCATCCAACACTAACAGGCGTACGGCCGTCGGTTTGATGTTGCGTTGTTCTAATATCGTGTTATCCATGTGGGTGAACTTTTTATACAGAGATAAGTACGGGCGAGTTTGCTGAATGAGCATGCGCAGCAGGCATACGCAACATTCCAATAAAAAATGAAATGCGCGGAATGAATCAGCTGTGTTTCCGAATGAAATAGGTGTTGGCCACACACCACAGTGCCACGCCCGTATCTGCCAGTACCGCCGCCCAAAGTCCGGTGAGGCCAAGGGCACCTGTAAGAATGACTGCTAATTTGACACCTAAGGCTAAGGTGATGTTTAACTTAACAATGCGGCGGGTGGTGCGGCTAATGGCAATGGCGTGAACCACGCCCATGGGGTCGGCATTCTGTACGACGACGTCGGCCGTTTCAATGGCCGCATCCGTGCCGCCACCCATGGCAAATGCCACATCGCCCGTGGCCAGTACGGGCGCATCGTTGATGCCGTCGCCCACAAAGGCCACACCGCCTTGCGGAAAGCGTTGTTTCAGTTTGCACAGCTCTTCGGCTTTGTCGGCAGGGAGCAGATTGCCGGCCGATTCGTCCATGTGGAGCTGGCGTGCCATGGCAGCAGTGGTTTCGCTGCTGTCGCCCGAGAGCAGGGTGGTGATGCGAATGCCCATTTGCTTGAGCAAACGGATGGTTTCGGCTGCGGTGGGGCGCGGTTGGTCGGCAAGGCGCAGGGTGGCAGTGTAGGTGCCGTCGATGGCACACAGCACAGTTGTGGTACCCACGGTTGCCATGGTTGAGGCTGTCAGTGCAATGCCTTGCTGCTGTAACCATTCGGCTTTACCCACACAGATGCGATGGCCGTTTACCTCGCCACAGAGTCCGCCGCCGGGTGTTTCGCTCACGTTGTCGGCTTGCGGCAGCGCATCCGTTCCGGCAGCACTGACCAGGGCTTTGGCCAGCGGGTGCGTGCTGAATCGTTCGACGGCAGCCACCATGCGCAGCAATTCGGAGTCGGAAAGCGTGTGGGTTGCGTTGGCATTCCGTTCGATGGCTGTGAGTGCAAACTGGCCCGTGGTGAGTGTGCCCGTTTTGTCGAAGGCCACTGCTTGTAAGCGGCTTACGGCATCGAGGTAGTTACCGCCCTTGAACAGCAGGCCGAAGCGCGATGCTACGCCAATGCCACGATAGTAGCTGAGGGGAACGCTGACTACCAGGGCGCACGGACACGATACAACCAGAAATACCATGGCGCGGTAAGTCCATACGCTCCATGCCTGACCCGCAAACAGGGGCGGCAGCACAGCCATGAGTAATGCCAGCAGGGTGACGGCGGGAGTGTAGATGCGTGCAAAGCGGCGGATAAAGGTTTCGGCCGGCGACTTGCGGGCTGCCGCTTCGTCGACCATGCGGAGTATGCGCTGAAGGGCGTTGTCGGCAAATGGGCGCAGGGTGCGGAGTTGCACGGCGCGTCCCACGGCAATCATGCCGGCCGAAATTTCCTGCCCTTTGGTAAATGAGCGCGGCAGGGGTTCGCCCGTGAGTGCAGCTGTGTCGAATTCAGCTGTATCGTTCATCAGTTCACCGTCGAGGGGCACTCTTTCGCCGGGTAGCACCTCGATGACTGATTGGGTGGCGATGAGTTCAGGGTTAGTTCGTTGCCGGGTTCCGTCGGGCTGAATCAGTGTGGCCGCTTCGGGGCGCATACTGACGAGGGCGCGAATGTCGGCGCGTGCGCGCTTAACGGCGCGTTCCTGAAAAAACTCGCCGACGGCATAGAACAACATAACACCCACGGCTTCGGGGTATTCGCCAATGGCAAAGGCCCCGATTGAAGCCAGCAGCATCAGCGTAAATTCGTTGGCCCAGGCTCCGTGGCGCATTTCGCTCCAGGCGGACCGCATGACGGGCAGGCTTACCGGCAAATAGGCTATAACGAAAAGTAGCAAGGACAGCCGGTTGTCCGTTCGGACAATCAGACCTGCAACGAGCAACAGGGCCGAAACAATCATGGGCAGGCAGGCACGCCATAGCGGCCCTTCGGCATGGCTGTGTGCGTGATGGCAGCAACAACCGCAGCCACCATCTGCTGCGTGGTCGTGTGCGTGATGGTGTGCATGGCTGTGTTCATGGTCATGTTCATGTCCATGATTATGTGCATGGTCGTGATGGTTATGGTGCGTGTGCGCCGGGTGAGATGAGTGGTTCATAACTTTTAAATGGCTATGTCTGTATGTGTTGTTTTAAATTTACGAGCAAAGTTACGAACTTCATTGCGCAACCCGGTTGCAAAAGCAGGTTCGGTCCTGTAGCCGTTTAGGGCTGTTTGACAGCAGATTCGGGCAGCAGGTGCAGCGGCGTTTGGCTGAACGATTCACCGAAAATGGCCCGTCGTTTTTTGCAGAATTCGATCCATTCGTCCGGCGTGTTGGGGTGTATGTTTTCGCCTATGCGGTCGAGCGTTTCGAGCAGTGATACCACCGTGATGCGGTGAATGTCGGAGGCCGGAACGTATTTGATGCCCGTGTTTTTTTCATCGTCTGAGATGGCCATGATTACACCGGCGCGTGTGAGTTCGCTAAGCAATTCGGTGACGATGCGCAGATGCAGTTTTTCGATATCGGCCAGTTCGGTAGCAGTCAGTGGGGTTTCGGCGCGGGCAAAGCGTCGGCAAATGGTGGTGACCAGGCGTATGCTGAGGCAGTCGTGGTCGAGGCGCGAAAGGCGCACATCGTCGTGCCCGTAGTAAAAGCTGTGTATGTTTTGGTCCACGTAGCACAGTGTGCCGCCAAACAGTACCAGCATCCAGGCTATTTGGCAGAGCAGCATGAACAGGGGAAGTGCGGCAAACGAACCATAAATGGCATTGTACGAGGTGAGCCACATTTGCGAATGTACATAACCTATTTGCAGTAACTGAAAGAGTATGCCGGTGGGGATGCCAGCCTTGAGTGCGCTCGACAGTTTGACGTGGGTGTTGGGCATAAAGGCAAACAGTCCTGAAAAAAACAGACACACAATGAGGTAGGGCAGCAGCTGCACCAGAAAAAGAGCCACAGGACGCAGCAGGAGCACATCGGGCACATACTGGCTGGCAGCGGAATAGATGAAAATGGTCAGACCGCTGCTCACAACAATAAATATGGGCAGCAGAAAAAATATGGCGGTGTAGTCGGTGAGCATTCTGAATATTGAACGCGGGCGGTCTACTTGCCAAATGACGTTGAAGGCCGTTTCGATGGAGTCGGTGAGGCTGATGAGTGTCCAAAGCAGCATGATGAAGCCGAAGCCTAAGAAAATTCCGCCTTGGGTGTGGTTCAGATACGATTGAACAAAGCCCACCAAGGTGTCGATAAATTCGGGTTTGGCCACGATGTTGCTTCGAATCCATTGTTCGGTAAATTCAATGAGGCCGAAACCTTTGGCTATGGCAAAAACTATGGCGAGAATGGGCACCACCGAAAGCAGCGAGGAATAGGTCAGTGCTGAGGCACGGAAACTCAATTCTTCGCGAAAAAATATGCGGGTTGTCAGATACAGACGTTTAATGATGCCGGCCAATGCACTCCGCCCGGCGCGGGTTCCGCTTTCCCACATGTCGTGAGTTACGAAACGGAAGGCCCAACGGTACCAAACGCGAAATTTCTGGATTATCTTCATAGGTGTAAAAACAGTTTTTGGATGGATGCATGCAAGCGCGTGGGTAAACCGATGCCCCGGTGAGCCATACACCCTGCTTACTGCAAATTAAAGCAATAATGCCGTAAAAAAGGAAGTTTGGACAACAAAAACAGCCTTTTGGTTGATTTTTTAGTCGAATTTAGCCATTTGTATTGGTTGAATCGGCTGGAATTGCCAAATTTGCGCCGCATTGGGTTCTATTTTCATCCATGCCTATTCATTACACATATCTATATATAATAGTTGTAATCATGACGAAGTATTCATTTCTTTCGGCAATCGCAGCTTGCGGTTTTTTGCTGACGAGTTGCGGAACGAGCAGCAATGTGCTGCAAAATGTAGGTCAAGCTCTGGCCGGCGGTATGAACCAAAACGGTAACACCGTGGTTGAAAATAATCAGCAGCAGGGTTTCGACACGGAGTCGCTGTTAGGCAATTTGCTGGGCAATCTGCTGGGTTCGGGTACCACGCTGACTGAAAAAAGTTTGTTGGGCACCTGGAACTACACAAGTTCCGACTGTGTGTTCGAAAGCGAAAACCTGTTGGCACAAGCCGGTGGTGCAGTGGCTTCGAAAAAACTCGAAGAACAGCTCAATACGCATTTGGCCAAAATCGGTGTGAAGCAAGGCGCTTGCTCGTTTACCTTCAACGAAGATAAAACCTATACAGCCATTATCGGCGGACGCACCATTACGGGCAATTATACGCTCGACGTGAAAAATAAAACCTTGAAGATGACTTACCTGGCCGGATTGGGCAGCATGATGCCTAAGGTGGTGGTGAAGAACGGTAAACTCAGTTTGCTGTTTGAAAGCGACAAACTGCTGGGCATCGTGAAAAAAGTGGCAGCTATCGGCAACAGCACGACGTTGAAAGCCATGAGCGCATTGCTGAGCAACTACGAAGGCATGTACATCGGCATTCAGCTCGAAAAATAAGCGTACAACAAATTAGTCGCATATTTCACATGGCGGCAGGAATCATCCCTCCTCGTTCGGAGAGATTGTTCCTGCCGCCTTTTACTGTGCAGTTTCACCAGTCAGCCTGCGCCAAATGTTAATAAGGAAATTCGCTCTGCGTGTAAAACTTCTTAAAATTTATCCTCCTCTCTTCCCTCCGTTTCCCCCTGTTAAAACAGCGAGCCAGCCCATCCTTTAAATTTGTTCAGCGATTGTTGAAATTAGTTCCGAGCTTGTTGAAATTAGTTCCGAGCTTGTTTGAATTAGTTCCGAGCCAGTTATGACAATCTTGGAATTATTGATAATCAGCACTTTCGTAAAAACAACAAATCCGGTTCGCCGTACGCAGCATTCGCACTCAATGGCATGTAGCAGTGGAGGCATTTGTTTTACCTTTATTAAGGTATTTGTTAATTCAACTACCACACGATGCTGCCAAGAAGTTTACTTGATTTTACCGAAAAAATAATGAACAGCAGGCACGCCATCGAACGAAATGCGCAAAATCAAATCCTGCTGAAAAATAACATCCATACGCGCAACTTTGAGATATGCGCACAAATGATGCAGCCCCCAAAAAAGGCGACAGAAACAATCACTCCCTGTTCGGAGAGGTTGCTCCTGTCGCCTTTTTAAAGTTTTAAGCTGCGTGTGAATCAAGTCGTACACCTCGCCAATGTAGAATGCACTGATGCAGCCCTCGTAGTCTTCGGCCGTTACCCCTTTGTATTCAGCCCGTTCGTGGCTGGGCGAAAGGGTTACACCCGGCTATTGACACAAGTTGTCGAAGTTGCCATTCAAACTGAAAAACTTGCTGCCCACCTTTACTTTAACCAGTTTTGAGTAAATGGCTTCGTCGATTCGCACTTTCGCGGCAAAAGTAAACCGAACTCTTCCGAAATTTTTTTACAACATCTATAAAATTTCCTCGGCAGCAGTGTTTGTTTGGCCCGTTGTTTGCTACATATTGCTATATAATAAACCAGAAAGTGGCACACAAAGGCCTGTCGGAATAGCCGGAAAGGCAAAAATGGCTGAAAAACGGTGATTTTTGGAAATGAAACGAAACTTCATGCCGAAAGAGCCAATTAAAGTTGTAACTTTGTGCGCAGAAAACTAAACGGCTTCAGCCATCGATTACACTTTGCAAACAAAGCCGGCAGGTGAATGGCCGTTTTTACCCTATGAGTATGAAGCAATACATATCTTATATCATAGTATGGGTGCTGGCCTTGGGCATGAGTGGCAAAATGGCTGCACAAACATCGGCAGACACGGCCGGTACGGTTCAAAACGCGGCACCTGCCGAACAGGATTCGGTGGACATCAGTCTGATAACCTGCTCGCCCGGTACGGAACTCTACCAGCTTTACGGACATACCGCTCTGCGCGTTCGCGAAGTGCGACAGGGACGCCGCAGCGACTGGGTGTTTAATTACGGCACCTTCTCGTTTAAGCAAAAGAACTTTATGTGGCGCTTTATGCTCGGCGAAACCGATTACGAACTGAGTGTGCTGCCTTACGGCTACTTCTACGAAGAATATGTGCGCGAAGGACGAGCCATCTATGAGCAGCGTCTGAACCTGACGCCAGCCGAGGAAAAGGCTCTGGTTGATGCTCTGACGCAGAATCTGCAACCGGAAAATGCCGTTTACCGTTACAATTTCTTCTACGATAACTGCACCACACGCGCCTTGCGCATTGTTGCACAGCATGTGAATGGCAAGGTAAAGTGGCCCCAAGGCGAAACGAACAAGAGCTTGCGCGACATTGTGCACGAATATGCTCAAAACGACCCCTGGATTTGTTTCGGGCAGGATTTGGTGCTCGGTGCCGAGGCCGATCGGCCGGCCGATATTCATGCGCAAATGTTTGCTCCGCTTTATGCACAGCGTTATGTGACGGAAGCACGCATCGTCGGTGCCGACGGTAAGGAACGCTTTATGGCCGCTCCGTCGCTGACCCTGCTCCCCGCAGTGCCCATGTCAAGCGAAACCACCGCGTTTACCCCGTTGGTCGTATTTTCGCTGCTGCTGACATTGGTCGTAGCACTCACCATTTACGAATGGATTAAAAAGAAGTATGTGTGGCAAATCGACGCATTGCTTCAGTTTGTGCAAGGCTTTGTGGGTTGCCTCGTGGCATTCCTGTTCTTCTTCTCGGCTCATCCCGCCGTTGGCAGTAATTGCTTGCTGGCACTTTTTAATCCGTTGCCTCTGCTCTTTCTGCCCTGGTTCATGAAGTATGTCACCAATCACCGCCGCTTCGCAGGTCAGTATGTGCAAGGTCTCATGTTGGCAGTAGCCCTGCTGCTCGGTCTTTGCGGCTTGCAGCATTATCCCGCCGAGGTGTATCTGATTATCGCCGCCTTGGCCGTGCGCGTAGTGGCACATTTCAAATTTGTCAAACCATAACCGCTTCAGAAAAAAAAGTAACACCGTCTTTTCAGATGGTATCAAGTAATAACGTGCAATGAATCCTTTATCACATCGTTCACTGCAACACACAACTGCCTCGCGGCTGCCCCTGCTGCTGTCGCTGCTGACGGCCATGACCGTACTTTCGGTGTCCGAAGCCAAAGCAACAGCTCATAAAAACGGCATTCCGCGCGTGGTGGTAAACATATTGGTCGATCAACTGCGAACCGACTATATGCACGCCTTCATGCCCCTTTACGGGAATGAGGGCTTTGCGCGTTTGCTGAATGAAGGCCGCGTCTATACGCAGGCTGAATATCCCCATTACCGCCCCGATTTGGCCTCGGCCGCAGCCACTTTTGTTTGCGGAACGACGCCCTATAATCATGGCATCGTGGGCCGACAGTGGATGAACCGCGAAACGCTTCGCCCGGTGTTCTGTGTGGACGATAGCCACTATGCCGGCTTGCAAACTTCAGACGCTTCGGCACCCAGCTATCTGGGCGTGTCGACTTTGAGCGACGAACTCAAAGTGGCCACTACGGGAAAAGCCTTGGTGTATGGCTTGGCACCTTACCGCGAAGCCGCCATCCTGACCGCCGGACATGCAGCCGATGGCGCTTTCTGGATTGACGACCGCACGGGACAGTGGTGCTCAACCTCTTACTATGCTCCGACTTTGCCCGCTTGGGTAACGGTGCTCAACGATGAAGGACTTGACGACCGCATCGGACAGATTACCTGGAACCCTACGAATAACCTGGTAGGCAGTTTCTCATACTTCCTTTCAGGCGGCGTACACAAACCCTTCTCGCATAAATTCAAGGGCGAAAGCCGTTTTGCTTCGTTCAAAACCAGTGGCTTGGTCAATGAGGAAGTGCTGCGTGCAGCCAACCAGTGCTTGAATGCCACGATGATTGGTGCCGACGATGTGACCGACTATCTGGCAGTAACCTTTTATGCCGGCAACTTTGAACACCGCTCGGTGGTCGATGCCCATATCGAGCAACAGGACACTTACGTGCGGCTTGATCAGGCACTTGCCGGACTCATCAAAAGCGTTGAACGCAAAGTAGGCCCCGGTAACGCACTCTTTGTGTTGACTTCGACGGGCTATGCCGACGAAAATAAAACCGACCTTTCAAAGTACCGCATCCCCACAGGCACTTTCGATGTGGAACGTGCGGCAGCTTTGCTCAATATGTACCTCGTGGCCATTTACGGTCAGGGACAATTTGTTGAAACTACTTTCGGCACGCAGGTTTATTTGAACCACAAGTTGATTGAACAGCGACAAATAAGTCTTGCCGAAATGCTGGAACGTTCGCAGGACTTTCTGCTGCAACTTGCGGGAGTGAAGGACGTTTACACCTCGACACGCTTGCTGCAAGGAGCGTGGACGCCCGGTATCAGCCGCATTCGTGGCGGTTACAATCCGCGCTATTCGGGCGACATCTTGATAGAAGTTGCTCCCGGCTGGCACTATGTGAACCAAACTCAGGGCGACGACCAGCTGGCCCGCGAATCGTATATTCCATTCCCCATTATATTCTTCGGACAGGGAGTGATAGCCGAAAAACTGCGCACCCCCGTCTCTGTTGACTGTATAGCCCCCACCATTTCGAAGGCTATACGCATACGCGCTCCGAATGCTTGCGGCGTGGCCCCCTTGTTCTAAGGCAGGGCTTCCCTAACTTCAGCATTTTCAACCGGGCTGCTTTTGCAGTCGCGTAAATCAAAAGTCAACATATTCCGGGTTGCCCGACCGTTAGCCGTTTTACATTTAAATAAAACTTATCCACGGCAATGCCATGCACTGCGAACCGCTCGCGGCATCACAGCGTGTGACCCGACAATTCAGAAACAAACAAAACAATGGATATCAATAAAATTCTCAGCAAACTTTTCGGTAACAAGTCAACCCGCGATATGAAACTCATTCAGCCGTGGGTGGAAAAGGTGAAGGCCGCTTATCCCGCCATTCAGCAGCTCGATAACGACGGCTTGCGTGCCAAAACGAAAGAACTGCAACACAACATTCAAAGTTCGGCCGACGACTTGAAAGCCAAAATCGATGAACTCAAGGCTAAAATCGACGCTACGCCCATCGAGGACCGTGCCGTGATTTTTAACCAAATCGACAAACTCGAGGAACAGGTGCTCGACCGCATGGAAGAAGCACTCACCGCTGCTTTGCCCGACGCCTTTGCCATCGTGAAAGATACGGCTCGCCGTTTCTCAGAGAATGATACCATCGAGGTAACTGCCACCGACTTCGACCGCGAACTCGCTGCCATGCACGACTTCGTACGCATCGAAGGCGATAAGGCTATTTATCAGAACCACTGGCTTGCCGGCGGTAACGACTTGAAGTGGAACATGGTACACTACGATGTGCAGCTCTTCGGCGGTGTCGTTCTGACGCAGGGTAAGATTGCAGAAATGGCAACGGGTGAAGGTAAAACCCTTGTGGCAACCTTGCCTGTATTCCTTAACGCATTGACGGGTAACGGTGTACACGTGGTAACGGTCAATGACTATCTGGCCAAGCGTGACTCTGAATGGATGGGTCCGCTCTATATGTTCCACGGACTTTCGGTAGACTGTATTGATAAGCACCAGCCTAACTCTGAATCGCGCCGTCGCGCTTATCAGGCCGACATCACCTTTGGTACGAACAACGAATTCGGTTTCGACTACCTGCGCGACAACATGGCCATGAGCCCCAAGGACCTTGTGCAGCGTCGTCACAACTATGCCATCGTCGATGAGGTCGACTCCGTGTTGATTGACGATGCCCGTACGCCGCTCATTATTTCAGGTCCTGTGCCCAAGGGCGATGACCAGCTTTTCGAACAGTATCAGCCCCTCGTTGAACGTTTGGTTGAAGTGCAGCGCAAACTCGCTACGCAGTATCTTGCCGAAGCCAAGCAAATGATTGCTTCGGGCGACAAGAAAAAGGAAGAAGAAGGTTTCCTTCAGCTTTACCGCAGCCATAAGGCGTTGCCCAAGAACAATCCGCTCATTAAGTTCCTCTCTGAAAACGGTGTTAAGGCCGGTATGCTCAAGACCGAGGAAATTTATATGGAAAATAACAACCGCCGAATGCCCGAAGCGGTTGAACCCCTTTACTTCGTGGTTGACGAAAAAATGCACAGCGTCGACCTCACCGATAAGGGTAACAAATGGTTGGCCGACCAGATGCAGGACGATCAGCTCTTCGTACTCCCCGACATCACGGCCGAACTCTCTGAACTCGAAGCCAACAAGTCGCTTAGCGACGAGGAACGCGTGGCACGCAAGGATGCCCTTTTGCAGGACTATGCCATCAAGTCAGAGCGTGTACACACCATTCTGCAGCTTCTCAAGGCCTACACCATGTTCCGCAACAACGAGGAATATGTGGTGATGGACGGACAGGTAAAAATCGTCGACGAACAGACCGGACGTATCATGGAAGGTCGTCGTTGGAGCGATGGTTTGCACCAGGCTGTTGAAGCCAAGGAACACGTAAAGGTGGAAGCCGCTACGCAGACCTTTGCCACCATTACGCTGCAGAACTACTTCCGTATGTACCACAAACTCTCGGGTATGACCGGTACCGCAAGTACCGAAGCCGGTGAGTTCTGGAACATTTATAAACTCGACGTGGTGGAAATTCCTACCAACCGTCGCGTGCAGCGTGTCGACATGAACGACCGCGTGTACAAAACCAAGCGCGAGAAGTACAAGGCTGTTATCGAAGAAATCGAAAAGATGCGTTTCGCCGGCCGCCCTGTGCTCGTAGGTACTACCAGCGTCGATGTCAGTGAGTTGCTCAGCCGTATGCTCGACCTCCGTCACATCGGTCACCAGGTGCTCAATGCCAAACTTCACCAGAAGGAAGCTGACATCGTGGCCCTTGCCGGTCAGAGCAATAAGGGAACGGTTTACCTTGCTTCAGACGGCACGCCCTTCACCACCAAGGCCGAAGCTACGCAGTACATGAAGCAGAACAGCCTCAATGGCGACGTAACTACCGAAGAACGTCTGCTCGGTGCCGTAACCATTGCAACGAACATGGCCGGTCGTGGTACCGACATCAAACTCTCTGACACCGTGAAGGAAGCAGGTGGTTTGGCCATCATCGGTACCGAACGTCACGAAAGCCGCCGCGTTGACCGTCAGCTCCGTGGTCGTGCCGGTCGTCAGGGTGACCCCGGTTCGTCTGTATTCTTTGTTTCGCTCGAAGACAACCTTATGCGTCTGTTTGCTTCGGAACGCATTGCTCGCGTCATGGACAAACTCGGCTTTAAGGAAGGCGAAATGATTGAAGCCAAGATGATTAACAACAGCATCGAACGTGCACAGCGCAAGGTCGAAGAAAACAACTTCGGTATCCGTAAGCGTTTGCTCGAATACGATGATGTGATGAACAAGCAACGTACCGTTATCTACGAAAAGCGCCGTCATGCTTTGATGGGCGAACGTGTAGGTATGGACATTGCCAATATGTTGTGGGACCGCGTAATCAACATTATCGATAAGAACGATTACGAAGGATGCCGTGATGGATTCATCGAAATCTTTGCCATCGAAGTTCCGTTTACTGAAGCTGAGTTCGAAGGTATGAAGCGCGACGACCTTTACGAAAAGGCATTCCAGGCTGTTGTCGAGGCTTTCCGTCGCAAAACCGACCGCCTTGCTGAAGTGGCTATGCCCGTTATCAAGCAGGTGTATGAAAATCAGGGACAGATGTACGAAAACATTCTTGTGCCCATCACTGACGGCAAACTGGTTTACAACATTCGCACCAACCTTGAAAAGGCTTACACCTCTGAGTCGAAGGAAGTGGTTAACGACTTTGAAAAGGCCATCCTGCTTCACAACATCGACGATGCATGGAAAGAAAACCTCCGCGAACTCGATGAACTCAAGAAGTCTGTTCAGAACGCTTCGTACGAACAAAAAGACCCGCTTCTCGTGTTTAAACTCGAAAGCGTACAGTTGTTCGACAAGATGGTGAACCGCATCAACAACGAAACGGTATCGACCCTTATGCGCGGACAGATTCCCGTACAGGCTCCGCAGAACGTACAGGAAGCAGCTCCCGCTCAAGAGGAAATGCCCCAGAACCTTACCACCGAACACGAGCAGCTCGATGGTAGCGGACAGCCGGAAGTACAAGATACCCGCGAACACAACAACCAGCCCATCGTAAAGGATCAGACACCCGGACGTAATGATTTGTGTCCTTGCGGAAGTGGCAAGAAGTTTAAAAACTGCCACGGACGCGGATTGGCTTAATCAACGGGTACAATACGATTGCATGGAGCAACGCCTGCGCTAAACAGTGACTGCGTTAAGCTTCAGTAAGCATACTCCTTTAAGTAGATGTTGATAATTAGTTTCTCGCCGAAATTATTTTTCAACATCTACTTATTCCATACACGCATCCTGAAAGTAGGTACCTTTGATATGTGAAGGGTTTGAAGTAAAGTTCAACGCCTACTTGTAAATACCTTTTTATCAAAAAACACTAAACCTCAACGCTTTATGAAAATCAAATCACTTCTTGCAGTAGCAGCTGCATCATTAGCCTTTACGGCTTGTGTCGACGATGGTGGCAACGAATACCACAGCACCTCGTTCTATCCCATGACCAGTTCAGGCATTCAGTGCTTTGCCGACCAAACTGTCGACTCTGTACGCGTAATCAGCTACGACTCTTGGTCGCTCACCAACTCTTGTCCCTGGATGGAAATTTCGGAAAACGGACGTCCCGCTCCCTTTACCGTAAAAATTCCTGCAGGCTTCAGCTCATCGAACCGCCTCGACCTCAAACTGCAACCCAATACCACCGGTATGATGCGTCGCACGCAAATCGACGTAGTCAGTTCATTCGATAAAATCGGTACCGTTTCGCAAACGCTTACGCAATATCCTTATCACAACGTGATTTGGCCTAACGTAAAGTCAGTTACCGAAAACGGCAACACCACTTACAACTTTACGCTCAATGTAGATGCAGCTGGCACTACGGGCGATGAAATCAAGAATTGCCTTAAAATCAAGCTCTTTTCAGCCGATGCTACGTTGATTTCAGCCGAAAGCTGGGTACGTCCCCAAAAGACCGAAGGCTTCGAAACAGCCAAACTCGAAGTGGTACCTTTGGCTATCGACCGCAACAGCACCGACGCAGAACGTACCGCTGTGCTCACCCTCAGCTCGCTCGGCATCAAAACCCAAATTAAAGTGGTTCAGGCCAAGGCCGGCAAGTAATTTGGCATAGTTGTCCGGGACCGAAGCGTCTGTTGCGTTTCGTCCCCATTATATACGGCAAAGCCCCGTTTCAGCGCGTCCACACCTTTCGGACGTTCTGAAACGGGGCTTTTTGTTTTAACTTTTCCCGCCTTTTCTGGCCAAGTTCTTTGTGATCAGTAGCAAAAAAGGTGTGGGGGCTGCAGCATTTTTGTGAGACCAAACGTTGCAGATTTGTACGTTTTGAGAATCGGCATGAGATAAAATGTTACATCCCGATTTCATTTTTTTCGCGTGTGAAAAATGAACCGGAATGCCCGTAAATAAAGGGCTGAATGCCCATTTTGAGTGTGGAAAAATTTCGAGGTGCGATATTAGAGGACCAAAAAAAATGGATTTCGGGTTGTGCATGTTGTATCTTTGCAGTAGCGAAGTCAGGCGGCACCTCAGCATAACTTTAGAAAACAAGTTTTCAAGTTCTGCATTCGGTTGGCACTGACATTGCCTACGGCGAAGTCAGGCTGCACCTCAGCAAAACTTTTGAAAACATAGAAAAAGGATGACAGTATTCATTAGAAAACTGTCATTCTTTTTTGGGTTTGTGCAGATGCGTAGTTGGCTATCTGCTTAACTTTTCCCACGCTTCTTTTGTCAGCAGCGTATAGTGTTCAGTTCTTGCATCGCCCAATGCCGAAATTTTGTTTGTTTCGGTGTGATGAAATGCAAAACCGCATTTATCCATCACCCTTCGCGATTTTACGTTACCGTCATAACAGCTGCACCACACTCGTTGCAAGCCTAAATCATCGAAGCATCGTGCCAACAGACATTTCACAGCTTCGGGGATGAGTCCTTGTCCCCAATAGGGAACACCTATCCAATACCCAATTTCAGCATCACCCTCCTTTTTATAGCAACTGTTTACATTATCGGCAAACATAATGCCGACACAGCCAATAGGCTCATTGCTCGCTTTGAGTACCACGGCATACGTTTCAGGCGCGCAAAATACATTGCGAATAACCAGCCTGCTGTCCTCGACAGAAGTGTGCGCTGGCCATCCGGCAACAGGTCCGATGGCTGGATCTTGTGCATATTTAAAAAGAGATGCGGCGTCCGTTTCCTTCCAGGGACGGAGCAAAAGTCTTTCGGTTTGCATATATAAGATTTTAAGCAGACAGTCAATTTTTCGTTACACCCAATTCAGCAGTTCGTTGGGCGTGTGCACCACTTGCGCCCCCACTTGCTTCAAAGCTTCGGCCGTGTGGTTGCCCCATACGACGCCCATACATTGGCCGGCACGGGCGTTGCAACCCATGCCTATGTCGAAGGTCGTATCGCCAATGACAATGGTATCGGCCGGCAGCGTGTGTGTGAGGCGACAGAGCGTCAGCACTGGTTCGGCGTGCGGCTTGCTGTGCGTCACATCCTCGCAAGCCACGATGTGCGAAATATAAGGAGCTATGCCCAGTTGCTGGCAGAGGGTTTCGGTGGAATGATGGCCGCGGCTGGTAGCGATGGCCTGAGTGTAGCCCCGGCTGTCGAGTTCGGCGAGTATAGGCAAAATACCCTCGAACAACTGCGTGTAGACAACCCCTTCGGTTTCGAATAGTTTGCGGTAGAGTGCCACAGCACGGTCGAGCGGTTCGCCACTTAAATGGCTGAGTTCGGCTATGCTTTGGTTCAAGGGTAGCCCGATGGTGCGAATGATTTCGGCATCGGTGGGCAAGGGCTGAATGCCGCTCTGTTCGAGCGTAAGGTGCATGGTGCGTACAATGCCCTGGCAGGTGTCGGCCAGCGTGCCGTCGAAGTCCCACACAACGAGGCGGCGGCGTAGCGTAAATTCAACGCAGACACCCTGGCCCGCAAAATGACTGATGGGCGGACAGCACTTTCGCACCGTGATGCTCACTTCGCGCAGTTTGCAGAAATGGCGCAGCAAAGCCTTGGCAATGCGGGCGGCAACGTGTTCGATGAGTGCTGAGGGCTGCTGCATTTCGCGAGCAATAATTTCGTAGGCTTCGGCATAGTTTACAGTGCCTTCGAGCTGGTCGGCAAAGAGAGCCGTGGCAGCTTCGCGGTCGTCGACCGTGAGGCGAGCGTCTACCTGAAAGTCAGCGCCTACGTGGGTTTCCTGAGGCAACACGCCGTGGCGGGCGTGGAATTGCAGATTTTCTAATTGGATGAGCATGCGTGTAGTTTCAGTTTCTTGAAAAACAAACAGCCCAAACGTCCGTTAGCTTGGAGCGAGACGGTGCGTTTGGGCTGTGATGTTGGTAGAATCTGCTTCGGGACAAGCAAAAGCCCAAAGGCAGATTCAATGGGGACTTATGGAAATAAATAAGAGAAATCAACCTGTGTGCGCTACCCTGCAAGTGTGCATGGGGCGTTTGTGGAGGAAAGGGCAGCCCATTTTATCCGCAACGGCTTGCACCGCAGTGCTTACAGATAAGGCAACCTTCCTGGTAAACTAGCGATTCATGTCCGCAGTTCGGGCATTTCTGACCTTGTGCTTCGGTTCCGTCGGTAACGTACTTTTTCAAGGCACGGCTCACACCCACTTTCCAAGTGTTGATGTTTTCGCTTTCGAGTTGCAGCGAGTTGACCAGCTTGATGACGTTTTCGATAGGCATACGGTAACGCAGAACGCCCGAGATGAGTTTGGCGTAGTTCCAGTATTCCTTGTTGAACTTTTCCGACAGTCCTTCGACGGTCATTTTATATCCCCGCTTGTTTTCGAACTGGAAGTCGTAGCGTTTGGTGCCGTCGGGGCAGATGGTTTTGATGATGCGTCCCTTGGTTACGGTTTTGGGCAATACGATGCCTTCCTCGTCGTCCTGCAAACCGGTGAAGATTTCGTAGGGATGTCCGTCGAGCAGTCCGACGAAAGCCACCCATTTTTCCTTGTTGTTCTGGAAGCGTACCACGTCGCATTCCAACACTTCCGGACGGCGTTCGGTGAGTACGGGCAACTGTTTAGCTGCATTGTTTTCGGCAGCCGCGTCAGCCTCCTTCTTTTTCTTTTCGGTTTTTTGCGTGCTGACGAGTACACCCGAGCGCGAACCATCGCGGTAAATGGTGCACCCCTTGCAGCCGCTGCGCCATGCTTCAACGTAGAGGCGGTTCACAAGGTCCTCGTCAACCGAGTTCGGCAGGTTCACCGTGACGCTGATGCTGTGGTCAACCCACTTTTGAATGGCACCCTGCATTTTTACCTTCATGAGCCAGTCAACGTCGTTGGCCGTGGCTTTGTGGTAGGGCGATTGAGCTACGAGGTTTTCAATTTCCTCCTGCGAGTATTTTTTGTTCGTATCGAATCCGTTCACCTGCATCCAGGTGAGGAACTTATGGTGGTAAACGATGTATTCTTCAAAGGCATCGCCCGTTTCGTCAATGTAGTCAACGTGCACTTCAGGGTCGTTGGGGTTGACCTTGCGGCGGCGCGTGTAGACGGGCATGAACACAGGTTCGATGCCCGAGGTGGTTTGCGTCATGAGGCTGGTAGTGCCTGTGGGTGCAATGGTAAGGCAGGCAATATTGCGTCGGCCGTAAGTTACCATGTCGGCATAGAGTTGCGGGTCGGCCTCCTTGATGCGGAGAATGAAGGGGTTGTTCTTTTCGCGTTCGGCATCGTACACCTTGAATGCACCACGTTCGCGTGCCATGATGGTGCTGGCGCGGTAGGCACTGAGGGCAAGGGTGCGCTGCACTTCGATGGCCATGTCAGTGGCCTCCTGCGTGCCGTAGCGCAAACCGAGTGCTGCCAGCATATCGCCTTCAGCCGTGATGCCCACACCGGTACGGCGGCCCATAGCCGTTTTTTCCTTGATTTTTTCCCAAAGGTGGTATTCGGTAAACTTCACCTCGTCGCTTTGCGGGTCGTTCTTCACCTTTTCGATGATGCGGTCAATTTTTTCCTGCTCCAAGTCGATGATGTCGTCCATGAAGCGCTGAGCCAGCTGCACGTGACGTTTGAAGAGTTCAAAGTCGAATGTAGCCTCGGACGTAAAGGGGTTCTTTACGTAGGCATAGAGGTTGATGGCCAGCAGGCGGCAGCTGTCGTAGGGACAGAGGGGAATTTCGCCGCAGGGATTGGTCGACACGGTTTTGAAGCCCAAGTCAGCGTAGCAGTCGGGTATGCTTTCGCGCTGAATAGTGTCCCAAAAGAGTATGCCGGGTTCGGCACTGCGCCAGGCATTGTGTACAATTTTTTTCCACAAGGCAGCAGCGTCAATGTCCTTTTCGAACAAGGGCTTGTCTGCGTCAATGGGGAACTGCTGATGATAGGGGCGTTCCTCGGTGGCACAGCGCATGAACTCATCGTCGATTTTCACGCTGACATTGGCACCGGTGATTTTGCCTTCAACCATTTTGGCATCCACAAAATCCTCGGCTTCGGGGTGTCGAACGCTGATTGAGAGCATGAGTGCGCCTCGGCGTCCGTCCTGAGCCACTTCGCGCGTAGAGTTGCTGTAACGCTCCATAAAGGGAACGATGCCGGTTGAGGTGAGGGCTGAGTTTTTAACGGGTGAACCTTTGGGACGGATGCCCGAAAGGTCGTGACCCACACCGCCACGGCGCTTCATCAGCTGTACTTGCTCTTCGTCGAGTTTCAGAATGGCACCGTATGAGTCGGAGTCGCCCTCAATGCCAATAACAAAGCAGTTCGAGAGCGAAGCAATCTGATGCGTATTGCCAATACCCGTCATGGGCGATCCTGCCGGTACGATGTAACGGAAGTGGTCGAGCATACTGAAAATCTCGTCCTTGCTCACGGGATTGGGGTACTTGCTTTCAATGCGGAAAAGTTCATTGGCAATGCGGTGGTGCATGTCCTCGGGTGAACGTTCAAAGATATTGCCAAACGAATCCTTCATGGCATATTTGTTCACCCATACGCGAGCTGCAAGCTCATCGCCTTTGAAATATTCAAGCGAGGCATTGAAAGCCTCATCGTAAGAGAAGATTTTTTGTTCCACTGATTTTGGGGTTTTTCAATTTGCGGGTGCAAAGCTACTCAAAAACTATAAATACAGCAAAACAAAACGAGCGTTTTTTGGATATTGTTTTCCGTTTTGTTTTTGTATTGTGCTGATAATTAACTGTTTGGATGTGTTTGTCTTAGGTAAAAGTTTTCCAAAATGATTATTCCGTCAGATTATCAGCGGTTTTGCATCGTTGAGTGAATGAGTAAAAGTAGAGTTGGTTTGTTTACTATTGATTGAGTGTGAGTGTGTGGGAAAGAAACAGAAGCTGCTTGAATTCGTTAAAGATAAATCAAACAGCTTCTGTCAGGTGGGTTTAAACTATCGCTTTGTTACTCGAAAAAGTCGGTTTCCGTATGTTTGGTTTCATCCGGAAGCGTTCGGGTATCTTTTGTCTCCTTGCCCTCCTTTATGTTTTTGTTCGCCTTATCTTTCTTTTTCTCTTTGAGTTCGTGCAGTTTTCCGGCATTTTCGTGGCTGTGTGTATCAGCTTTTTGGGTAGGCATATTGCCGTGCGCATGGTCAACGTGCAGCGTAGTATCTTCGGGTTGAACATGCAGGAATGTCGAGTCGGTCTGCGCAGTTTTGATTGTGTCGGCCGTTTCCCTTTGCGGTTCGTCGTGCGTTTCAATCATTGGCACTTCCTTGATCGTGTCAGTAGGTGTTTGTTCGGGTTCAGGCATTTCGTCCTGTTGCGTTTCGGTAGGTTCGGGCGAAGTTTCAGGTTCGGAAGGCCATAGCGAGGCCGTGCCGAAGATGATTACGCCGGCCAGTCCGAGATAGGTCAGGGCATTGCAGAATTTGTCTTGAAAGTTAGCCATGTTGTTAGGGAATAGATGGAAAGAAAAAGTGAACTTGCTGCCAGATGCGGCATAGAACAGGCAAGATGTGAACTTGCGGAATAATCAGCCTTGTGTCAAAAAAACACGCTGCGGATGAACAGTCATCGCGCAGCGTTGATGGGGGTATTTATTCGGCAGCAGCCTCTTCAGCAGTTTCTTCAGCAGAAACGAACTGCGTGTATCCACCTTTTACGAGGATGTTGTACCACTGAATGAGTTTTTTGATGTCCGAATCGTGTACGCGGTCGCGGTCGTAGTCGGGCAAAACAGCAGCCATGAAGTCGGCGAGTTCAGCTTTGGTAGCCTTTTTGTAGTCGATAGCTGTGGGTTGAGCGTTTTCCTTGTCAGCGATAGCTTGGAAAATTTCCATCAGCGGTTTATCGTCTTCGTTCGTGTACATTGAAACGTCGTTGAGTGACGTAACGCGGTCGCGAGCTCCAGCGGGGATACGCTTTTTAGCTTCGTCAACGGTTTCAACAATCAGCATACCACGTCCTTGCGAAACGAGGCGATACAAACCGGGCTTGCCCGAAATGGCCAAAATAGTGTCTTGCATATTAAGAAAATGTTGTGTTTTGTTGTTCTTTTGTGAATATACGGGTGCAAAGTTAGTGCAAACCGAATGCAAAGCCAAAGAAAATCTGCATTTTCTTTGGCTTTGCTGAGGTGCCGCCTAACTTGGGCGCAGCCAAAGTGTGCAAACCGAATGCAAAGCCAAAGAAAATCTGCATTTTCTTTGGCTTTGCTGAG
>ERZ791610.483-NODE-483-length-27833-cov-7.674023_pt1 | contig 27833 bp, 23 predicted proteins | sample MGYA00510061_ERZ791610 | MGnify/ENA primary metagenome ERZ791610 (study PRJEB30046, sample SAMN00791922) | human gut metagenome | study: EMG produced TPA metagenomics assembly of the A metagenome-wide association study of gut microbiota in type 2... | reverse complement strand
TAAGAGAGTTTGGATTACTTTTTCAATTTTCAGGAAAAGATACCTGAGTAGTTACAGTAATCGGTGATGAAGCAAGTTGTGATGGTTTAGAGTAAAGTTACATAGGAAATAAACACACTTTGTTATTGTCACTTGTCACCTTTGCGTGATAAGTGTCTTATAATTAGTCAAGTAATGGTGATAATAACCGGTGATAATAAGGTGATAATAGATGTTTTTCTGCTTTCTATTATCACCTGTTTTTAATAGATAATACGGTTAATTTGCTGATTATCAGTGGTAAGCGCACTGTTTTAAAGCCTTTGCCTATTTATGTTAAGAACTCCCTTTTAGGCATGAATGTACGTTGTTTATGCCATATATTACTTCCTGTATGCCGCCTATATTAAGACAAGACTCGGCAACCTTAACCTGTAAACAAGGTTTGACTAATATATTTTGTTCGTTTCATATTTTCGTTTCACGTCCGTGATCTGTTCGGTTCACGTATGTGAGCTCAATAGTTTACGTACGTGGACTGATGGGAGCATGTACGTGAAACGATTTATTGTTACTGACGGAATATATTAATCATGCCTGCATAATAGCATAATGAATCGTTCATTTGCTGTTGTTCCCGGGAGCTTATTCTTTCATAGTTGATATGGGGCTGACTAAAAAGTCGGTAGTATCTTAAATCTTCTCCTTCCCGAAGGGAGGGGAATTGGAGATACTACCGACTTTTTAGTCAACCCCGACTCAGGTATTAACGCTTGATATACCAGATAAAACACCTGATATTCCAGATGAAAAAAGACAAGATAAGATTATAAAAAGAACCATAAACCGTATTTCATGAGTAAACAAACTTCGGGGGCGATTGACTTGCTTCCGGGATAATTGCGTGTAAGAGGTGCTGTGCCAAGAAGGCGAAAGGGGCTTCTTGGCTTCTTTTTTCAACATTTCTTTTTCCATTCTTGCATTTATGCGCTAAAATTTATAACTTTCCACTCGAAAAGGCGTTGAATGAAGAAAGGAGGATGGCTTATGAAGAAAGGATATATTTTGTGGTTGCTGATAAGCGTGATTAGCCTTCCGGTAGTTGCGCAGAATATCATTTATTCAAACTTGAAGGAGTTGATGGCTCAAGATGGCGATACTCTTGCAGTGTTGCGAGTAGAGAAGCGTTCCAGAAGCCAGATTCTATTGACAGGCGGGGCTGACTACCGGATAACGGCAGGCAATGATGAATCTATGTGCCGCCAGTTGAAGAAGCGTTGTTTTGCGGTGCGTACTTCTGAAGGAGACTTATTTATCAACTGTCGTAAGTTGCGTTATAAAAAGATGCGTTTCGGGGCGTGGTATGCTCCGGCTGTTCAGTTGGGCAAAAATATCTATTTCTGTGCGATGCCATTAGGGTCGGTAATTGGTGGGACATTTGCAGAAGAAGATGATGTGAAACTGGGCGGAAATGTGGGAGATGCTCTTGCTGCTTCAAGTCTGGTTACTAAACGGGTCTGCTATGAGCTGAACGGTGAGACCGGAAAGATTGATTTTGTAGGAAAAGAAAAGATGGCGCAACTGCTGGAAAAACATCCGGAATGGAAAAAAGCCTACCTTACAAAAGACAGTCAGGAAGCGAAGCATACCTTCAAGTATCTGCAAATGCTGTGTGGTGAGCAGCAGAAAGAATAAATAATACCTTTCTGATAATAAATCTACCAAAACCTTTGTCTTTTCTCTTCTTTTTTTCTATATTGCGAAGAGTTATAGAACTGTATTGCTTACAGTTTGTAATCCTTAATTCTGCTTATTATGAAGATAACTCTTGGCAACACGTTACCTCCCTACCCAGCTTTCATAGAAGGTATCCGGAGGGCCCCCGACCGTAGTTATACGCTTACGCCGGCGCAGACAGCTACGGCATTGAAGAATGCATTGCGCTATATCCCCTTGGAATTGCATGAGCAACTGTCACCTGAATTTATGGAAGAATTGCGTACCCGTGGGCGAATTTACGGATACCGCTTCCGTCCCGCAGGCGATCTGAAAGCCAGACCGATTGATGAATATCGTGGCAAATGTGTGGAAGGCAAAGCCTTTCAAGTAATGATTGACAACAATCTCTGTTTTGATATCGCGTTGTATCCCTATGAACTTGTTACTTATGGTGAAACCGGCCAAGTTTGTCAGAACTGGATGCAATACCTCCTGATCAAGCAATATCTCGAAGAACTTACTCCTGAGCAAACACTGGTCATTGAGTCCGGACATCCGTTGGGACTGTTTCGTTCCCGTCCCGATGCTCCCCGCGTTATTATTACCAACTCTATGATGATAGGCCAGTTCGACAATCAGCACGACTGGCACATTGTCGCACAAATGGGAGTTGCCAACTATGGGCAGATGACGGCGGGCGGCTGGATGTATATCGGTCCGCAGGGTATTGTTCATGGCACTTTCAATACATTACTCAATGCCGGACGATTGAAACTCGGCATTCCGCAGGACAAAGATTTGCGTGGTCACCTCTTCGTATCTTCCGGTTTGGGAGGAATGAGCGGGGCACAGCCAAAGGCAGCCGAAATAGCCGGAGCAGCCTCTATTATAGCCGAAGTCGATAGCTCCCGTATCGAAACACGTTATCGGCAGGGATGGGTAGGCCATGTCACACAAGACTTGTCGGAGGCTTTCCGTCTGGCAAAAGAAGCGATGGAACGTCGGGAACCTTGCTCGGTAGCCTATCATGGCAACGTCGTCGATTTGCTGGAATATGCGGAACGTGAGCAGATTCATATTGAACTTTTGTCCGATCAGACCTCTTGCCATGCCGTTTACGAAGGAGGCTACTGTCCCGCAGGCTTGACTTTTGAAGAGCGGACCCGCCTTCTTCATGAATCTCCTGATCAGTTCCGTCGTCTGGCAGACGCTTCTTTGCGCCGCCATTTTGAGGTAATCCGGAAACTGGTGGCACGCGGCACTTACTTCTTCGATTATGGCAACTCCTTTATGAAAGCGGTTTATGATGCCGGAGTGAAAGAGATTTCCCGCAATGGCGTTGATGAGAAAGATGGATTTATATGGCCGAGTTATGTAGAAGATATCATGGGACCCCAACTCTTTGATTATGGCTATGGCCCCTTCCGATGGGTATGTCTGAGCGGTAGGCACGAAGATCTGATAAAAACGGACCGTGCCGCAATGGAGTGCATTGATGTCAATCGACGGGGACAGGATCTGGATAATTATAACTGGATACGCGACGCCGAAAAGAACAGGCTGGTAGTAGGTACTCAGGCACGTATTCTCTATCAGGATGCCGTAGGAAGAATGAATATCGCCCTCCGTTTCAATGAAATGGTACGGCGGGGAGAAGTAGGACCAATCATGTTGGGCCGTGATCATCATGATGTGAGTGGAACCGATTCGCCTTTCCGTGAGACATCGAATATCAAAGACGGAAGTAATGTTATGGCTGATATGGCCGTGCAGTGTTTCGCCGGAAACTGCGCGCGTGGCATGAGCTTGGTAGCCCTGCATAATGGCGGCGGAGTCGGTATCGGAAAAGCGATTAATGGCGGCTTCGGCATGGTATGTGACGGCAGCGAACGGGTAGACGAGATACTTCGCTCGGCTATGCTTTGGGATGTGATGGGCGGAGTGGCCCGCCGTTCGTGGGCCCGCAATCCGCATGCAATGGAAACTAGTGACGCTTTCAATGAATCACATTCGGAAGGGTATCATATAACGATGCCTTATCTGGCTGATGACGAGCTGATTAAAAAGACAATAAAAGAAGCATTGTAATAGAAAGTAACGAAATAGAGAAATAAATATGAATTGGAGTAAGATCATCGAATGTGTCCCCAACTTTAGCGAGGGACGTGATTTGGAGAAAATAGACAAGATAGTAGCCTCTTTTCGTGGCAAATCCGGCGTGAAGCTGCTCGATTATAGCAATGATGAAGATCATAACCGTCTGGTAGTCACTTTGGTTGGCGAACCGGAAGCCTTGCGCGATGCAGTCATTGAAGCTATCGGCATTGCTGTCCGTCTGATAGACCTTAATCATCATAGCGGACAGCATCCCCGCATGGGAGCGGTGGACGTGGTTCCTTTCATTCCGATCAAGAATACGACGATGGAAGAAGCCGTCGCCCTGTCGAAAGAAGTGGCTTCCCGGGTGGCGGAACTATATAATCTCCCTGTCTTTCTGTATGAAAAGTCCGCCACAGCCCCGCATCGGGAAAATCTGGCCTCCGTCCGTAAGGGAGAATTTGAAGGAATGGCGGAGAAAATCAGACTTCCCGAATGGCAGCCCGACTTCGGCCCTGCCGAGCGTCATCCCACTGCCGGAACGGTAGCTATCGGTGCCCGAATGCCGCTAGTCGCTTATAACATCAATCTGAGTACCAATAATCTTGAAATAGCCACGAAGATAGCAAAAAATATCCGGCATATCAACGGCGGTCTCCGCTACGTCAAAGCAATGGGGGTGGAACTGAAAGAGCGGAATATCACCCAAGTATCCATTAATATGACCGATTACACCCGCACCGCCCTTTACCGTGCTTTCGAATTGGTGCGTATTGAGGCCCACCGCTATGGAGTGACGATTGTTGGAAGTGAGATCATTGGTCTGGTGCCGATGGAAGCGCTGATAGATACGGCCTCCTATTATTTAGGACTGGAGAATTTCTCCATGCAGCAGGTGCTGGAAGCGCGTATCATGGAATAGCGCCCGGAGTATTAAAATAATGTGCGTCCGATATAAAGCTGCTGAAACTTATATCGAATTATGATTGAAATAGTAAGAACCGAATAATAAAAGATCAATGAGTGAAAACCTGATTATATTCAATGCCCGTATTGTCACCCCGACAGGAATCTCCGCCCGTAAAGGTGCGGAAATGGGACAACTCCGTATCATAGAAAACGGAACGGTAGAAGTGACCAAAGGCATCATCACTTACGTCGGCGAGAGTCGTGGCGAAGATCGTGACGGCTACTACCAGCATTACTGGCATTACAACGCCCGGGGACATTGCCTGCTTCCGGGCTTTGTCGATTCGCATACCCATTTTGTTTTTGGCGGAGAACGTTCCGAAGAATTTTCATGGCGGCTGAAAGGCGAAAGCTATATGTCCATCATGGAACGTGGCGGAGGGATAGCCAGTACCGTAAAAGCTACCCGGCAAATGAATTTCCTGAAACTTCGCTCGGCAGCCGAAGGCTTTCTGAAGAAGATGAGTGCTATGGGAGTCACCACGGTAGAAGGTAAAAGCGGTTATGGACTCGATCGGGAAACAGAGCTGCTGCAACTGAAAATAATGCGCAGCCTGAACAATGATGAGCACAAACGTATCGACATTGTATCCACTTTCTTAGGAGCCCACGCCCTTCCCGAAGAGTATAAAGGAAGAGGAGACGAATACATCGACTTTCTGATTCGTGAAATGCTCCCCGTTATCCGCGAGAACGAACTTGCCGAATGTTGTGATGTCTTTTGCGAACAAGGAGTTTTCTCTGTCGAACAGTCCCGCCGCCTCCTTCAGGCAGCTAAAGAACAAGGCTTCCTGTTAAAGCTCCATGCCGATGAAATCGTTTCCTTTGGTGGCGCTGAGCTGGCTGCCGAACTGGGCGCTTTGTCTGCCGATCATCTGCTTCAGGCTTCCGATGCCGGAATCCGTGCAATGGCCGACGCAGGAGTAGTAGCTACCCTGTTGCCTCTGACGGCTTTCGCACTGAAAGAACCTTATGCACGCGGTCGTGAAATGATTGATGCCGGCTGTGCCGTGGCACTTGCCACAGACTTGAATCCGGGAAGCTGTTTCTCCGGTTCCATCCCGTTGACCATTGCTTTGGCGTGTATTTACATGAAACTTAGCATCGAAGAAACCATCACTGCCCTGACACTGAACGGAGCTGCTGCCCTTCATCGGGCAGACCGGATCGGAAGTATCGAAGTAGGCAAGCAAGGTGACTTTGTCATACTGAATTCGGACAATTATCACATTCTGCCATACTACGTAGGCATGAACTGTGTCATCATGACTATTAAAGGCGGTATGTTATACCCCGTCAATTGATAACTAAAAGCATAAAATACCATGTTAGCAGATTTAACCGTAAAAGATTTCTTAGATAAGGTAGCCGGCAATGATCCGGTACCCGGCGGTGGCAGTATTGCCGCTTTAGGTGGAGCGCTGGCTTCCGCTTTGGCCACGATGGTGACGAGACTCACCATCGGCAAGAAAGGATATGAAGCCAGCGAAGAAGTAATGCAGCACGCACAGACGCTTACCACCCGATTCCAAAAAGAATTCATCGCCTTGATTGATAAAGACTCCGAAGTCTATGATGAAGTTTTTGTCTGTTTTAAACTTCCCAAAGCTACCGATGAAGAAAAAGCTGTCCGTAGCGCTGCCATTCAGGAAGCCACCAGGCATGCCGCCCTCATTCCGATGGAAGTTGCCCGAAAAGCACTTGAAGTGATGCCCGTCATAGCAGACATCGCCCGTCTGGGGAATCGGAACGCTATTACAGACGCTTGTGTAGCCATGATGGCGGCACGATCCGCTGTATTGGGGGCATTGCTGAATGTCCGCATTAATCTGGGGGTACTCAAAGACAAAGAATTTGTCTTGGGATTGCAAGCCGAAGCGGACCGGATGGAGCAAACCGCTTGCCGGAAAGAGAAAGAATTACTGGATGCCGTCAACCAAGATTTACGCGTATGAGCAAGAATGTGTATCAAATAGGTTCCGGAGAACTGACCTTCGAAATCATCGAACGGATCATCAACGAGAATCTGAAGCTGGAACTGGCTCCCGAAGCCAAGCTCCGCATTCAGAAATGCCGTGATTATCTAGACCATAAAATAGCTTCTTCCGAAGAACCTCTTTATGGCATCACCACTGGCTTCGGCTCATTATGCACTAAAAATATTTCTTCCGGCGAATTGGGAACCTTGCAGGAAAACCTGATAAAGAGCCATGCCTGCAGTGTAGGCGAAGAAATCCGTCCTGTCATCATCAAACTGATGATGTTACTCAAAGCCCACGCTCTCTCGTTGGGACATAGCGGCGTGCAACTAATCACCGTACAGCGTATCCTCGACTTTTTCAATAACGACGTACTGCCCATCGTCTATGATCGCGGTTCCTTGGGAGCTTCCGGCGATCTCGCCCCATTAGCCAATCTGTTCCTTCCTTTGATCGGTGTGGGCGACGTCAACTATAAAGGAAAGAAATGCGAAGCAATCAGCGTGCTCGACGAATTTGGCTGGGAACCCGTCCGGCTCATGAGCAAGGAAGGGCTTGCACTGCTCAACGGTACCCAGTTCATGAGTGCCAACGGTGTATTTGCCATTCTCAAAGCCTTCCGCCTTTCCAAGAAAGCCGACCTGATAGCTGCTCTTTCTCTTGAAGCCTTCGACGGACGCATCGACCCGTTTATGGATTGCATCCAGCAGATACGCCCTCATCCCGGACAGATCGAGACAGGAGAGGCTTTCCGTAAACTGCTGGCAGGCAGCGAACTGATCGAACGTCCCAAGGCGCACGTACAGGATCCTTACTCTTTCCGTTGCATCCCGCAAGTGCATGGTGCCACGAAAGACGCTATCCGCTATGTTTCCTCCGTACTGCTGACCGAAATCAATTCCGTCACGGACAATCCAACGATCTTCCCTGACGAAGACAGAATCATTTCCGGTGGAAATTTCCACGGTCAGCCGTTGGCTATCTCCTATGACTTTCTCGCCATTGCCTTGGCAGAGCTGGGAAACATTTCCGAACGCCGTGTCTCTCAATTGATTATGGGACTTCGCGAACTTCCGGAGTTTTTGGTAGCCAATCCGGGACTGAATTCCGGTTTTATGATTCCCCAATATGCTGCTGCGTCTATGGTCAGCCAGAACAAAATGTACTGTTATGCCGCATCGAGCGATTCCATCGTTTCGTCCAACGGGCAGGAAGATCATGTAAGTATGGGAGCCAATGCCGCAACCAAACTTTATAAAGTGATGGACAACCTTGAACATATCCTTGCCATCGAACTGATGAATGCTGCGCAGGGCATCGATTTCCGCCGTCCGCTGAAAACGTCTCCGCTGCTGGAGAGTTTCCTGCATGCCTACCGGAAAGAAGTGCCTTTTGTGAAAGATGACATCGTGATGTATAAAGAAATACATAAAACAGTCGCTTTTTTAAAAAGGACTAAGTTAGAGTACTAAACCTCCTTTTTCGCTTTTCGTTAATAATGGTGACTGTTATTGCCGGATAAACGATCGATTCTTATCGGTATTTATCCGGCATTTGCCGATTATTCTCCCTCTTACAGCGATAAAACTTTACTTCATATACCTCTATTCCTTACTTTTGCTCTATATTTCCTCTTAACACTTGTTTTCATATACCTCTAATGAATGATAATATTTATCAAATGGGCTATAAATAAAAGGAAACTTGATTTGTTAATTGAGTTTTCTATATATCTTTGTTCCGTTTTTCGCTTTAAATGGTGAATTTATAGAAAACTGAGTCTAACAAAATCTAAAAAGAGTGATGATGGAGCATGGAAGAGACGCGTCCCAAAAGGCGGAGCTGAGAGAACGGATTATAATGACCGCGACAGAAGCTTTTACTTTGAAAGGTATCAAGTGTATTACGATGGATGACATTGCGGCAGCATTGGGCATTTCCAAACGTACGCTCTATGAGGTTTTTGCAGATAAGGAATCATTATTGAAAGAGTGTATTCTGCAAAAGCAAGCTGAAAGAGACAAATACTTGCAGGAGATATACGAGCAATCCAACAATGTGCTGGAGGTGATACTTGCTGTCTTTCAGAAAAGCATCGAGATCTTTCATCAGACCAACAAGCGCTTCTTCGAGGATATCAAGAAATATCCGAAGGTATATGCGATGATGAAAGACCGTAGTGAAAGTGACTCGGAGAAGACGATGTCTTTCTTTAAGTCGGGGGTAGAGCAAGGTATCTTTCGGGCGGATGTCAACTTTGAGATAGTCAATCTGTTGGTGCGCGAGCAGTTTGATGTGCTGTTGAATACGGACATTTGCAACGAATATCCTTTTATAGAAGTATACGAATCCATCATGTTTACCTATATACGTGGCATTTCCACGGAAAAAGGAGCCAAAGTTTTAGAGGAATTTATATCAGAATATCGTAAAAACCGGGTCGAGCAACAATAGGAGCTAGGTTCGGATGACAAACAATTAAGGATCAAATAGAAACGAGTTTATGAACAGATTGAAAAGATTGACAGGCAAGAAAATGCTTCTGACGGCAATGGCTCTCTGTGCGTTTGGCTTTGCAAAGGCTCAGACGGAGCAGACAACGCAGAATACGCTGACATTGACGTTGGACAAAGCCCTGGAAATAGCGTTGGATGAGAATCCTACGATAAAGGTGGCGGCAGAAGAAATTGCCTTAAAGAAAGTTGCAAGTAAGGAAGCATGGCAGAGCCTGTTACCCGAAGCAAGCCTAAACGGATCATTGGATCACACGATCAAAGCGGCTGAAATGAAACTGAACGATATGTCGTTCAAGATGGGGCAGGATGGTACGAATACCGCCAATGCCGGACTGAGCATTAACCTGCCTTTGTTTGCACCGGCAGTCTACCGGGCCATGTCAATGACAAAGACGGATATCGAACTGGCAGTGGAGAAGTCGCGTGCTTCCGAACTGGATTTGATCAATCAGGTAACCAAGGCTTATTATCAGCTGATGCTTGCACAAGATAGTTATGAAGTGCTTCAAGGCAGCTATAAGTTGGCAGAAGATAATTTCAATGTCGTGAACGCCAAATATCAACAAGGTGCAGTCAGCGAATTTGACAAGATCAGCGCAGAAGTACAGATGCGCAGCATCAAGCCGAATGTCATTTCTGCCGCCAATGCCGTGACGCTGGCAAAACTCCAGTTGAAAGTGTTGATGGGCATTACGGCTGATGTGGATATTAAGACTGACGATAATCTGACAAACTACGAATCAATGCTGTTTGCCAATCAGTTGAAAGAAGAAGATATGAGTCTGGAGAACAATACAACGATGAAGCAGTTCGAGCTGAATATGAAATTGCTCGAAAAGAACGTGAAGTCGCTGAAAACGAACTTCATGCCTACTTTGTCGATGAGCTTCTCTTATCAATATCAGTCTTTGTATAATCCGAACATCAATTTCTTTGATTATACGTGGAGCAACAGTTCGTCTTTGATGTTCAATCTGAGCATTCCTTTGTATAGGGCGAGCAACTTTACGAAGGTAAAATCGGCCCGCATCCAGATGCGCCAGCTTGACTGGAACCGTATCGATACGGAGAGAAAACTGAATATGCAGGTAGTCAGCTACCGTAACAATATGACTGCCAGTTCCGAGCAGGTGGTCAGCAACAAAGAAAACGTGATGCAGGCTGAAAAAGCGGTACAGATTGCCGGAAAACGTTATGAAGTCGGTAAGGGAACCGTGCTTGAACTTAACAGTTCGCAGGTATCACTGACGCAGGCACAACTTACTTACAATCAATCAATCTACGATTACCTGGTAGCTAAGGCTGACCTTGATCAGGTTTTGGGAAAACAATAAAGATAGACAACTAAAATTACAACTAAGGAATATGAAAAAAGGTATCCAATTAGTGGCTCTGCTATTGACAGTAGTAATGAGCTCATGTACGGGTGGAAAAGATAAGGCTGCTGTGAAACAGGAAGACGAGAAGCCCAGAGTAAAAGTGGCTGATGTAACAGCCCGTCCCGTAGATCAGATACAGGATTATACAGCGACGGTAGAAGCTGAAGTAAAGAACAACATTGCTCCTTCGTCACCTGTCCGCATCGACCGGATTCTGGTAGAAGTGGGCGACCGTGTATCCAAAGGCCAGAAGCTGGTGCAGATGGATGCAGCCAACCTCACACAGACGAAACTGCAACTGGACAATCAGAAAATTGAATTTAATCGTATCGACGAACTTTATAAGGTAGGCGGTGCTTCCAAATCAGAGTGGGATGCTGCGAAGATGCAGCTCGATGTGAAGCAGACTGCTTATGATAATCTGGTAGAGAATACGTTTCTGTTGAGCCCGATCAACGGAGTAATCACTGCCCGTAATTACGATAATGGTGATATGTATAGTGGCGGAAGTCCGGTGCTGGTAGTAGAGCAGATCACTCCGGTCAAGCTGATGATCAATGTGTCTGAAACCTACTTCACGAAGGTGAAGAAAGGCGAACCGGTAGATGTGAAGCTGGATGTATATGGCGACGAACTGTTCAAGGGAACTATCAGCCTGATCTATCCGACTATCGACGCAACTACCCGTACTTTCCAGATCGAGATCAAGTTGGACAACAAAGATCAGCGTGTACGTCCGGGAATGTTTGCCCGTGCTACCTTGAACTTCGGTACGGCGGACAACGTCGTAGTACCCGACTTGGCTATTGTGAAACAGGCAGGTTCCGGCGATCGCTATGTGTACGTTTATAAAGATGGTAAAGTGTCCTACAACAAAGTGGAGTTAGGCAGACGCATGGGCTCGGAGTATGAGCTGAAATCCGGTGTGCCCGATAACTCGCAGGTGGTAGTGGCCGGACAGGCACGTCTGATAAACGGTACGGAAGTAGAGATCGAGAAGTAAAATCACTATTAAACTAATCACTATAAAGAAATGAGTTTATACGAAGGTGCGGTTAAGAAACCGATTATGACCTCCCTCTGCTTTCTGGCAGTGGTGATTTTTGGTCTTTTCTCTTTGTCCAAGTTACCTATCGACTTGTATCCGGACATCGATACAAATACGATCATGGTAATGACCGCATATCCTGGCGCAAGTGCTTCGGATATAGAAAATAACGTTACCCGGCCGCTGGAGAATACCTTGAATGCGGTGAGTAACCTGAAACATATTACCTCTCGTTCTTCCGAGAATATGTCATTGATTACATTGGAGTTTGAGTTTGGTAATGATATTGACGTGCTGACGAATGATGTACGTGACAAACTCGACATGGTAAGCTCACAGCTGCCGGATGATGTCGAGAATCCGATCATCTTCAAGTTCAGTACGGACATGATTCCGATTGTATTGCTTTCGGTACAGGCCAATGAGAGCCAGGCCGCGCTTTACAAGATACTGGACGACCGTGTGGTTAACCCGTTGGCACGTATTCCCGGTGTGGGAACGGTGTCTATCAGTGGTGCGCCGCAGCGTGAGATTCAGGTATATTGCGACCCTAACAAACTGGAAGCTTATAACCTGAGCATTGAAACTATCAGCTCTATTATCGGAGCCGAAAACAAGAATATTCCGGGCGGTAACTTCGATATCGGTAGTGAGACGTATGCCCTCCGTGTGGAAGGGGAGTTTGATGATTCCCGCCAGTTGGCAGATATCGTAGTAGGTACGCACAATGGAGCGAATGTCTTCCTGCGTGATGTGGCCCGCATCGTGGATACGGTGGAAGAGCGTGCGCAGGAAACCTATAATAACGGTGTGCAGGGTGCGATGATTGTGGTTCAGAAGCAGTCGGGCGCCAACTCTGTAGAAATTTCCCGTAAGGTAGAAGAAGCGCTTCCGCGTTTGCAGAAGAACCTGCCGAGTGATGTGAAGCTGGGAGTGATTGTCGATACTTCCGATAATATCTTGAATACGATTGACAGTTTGGCAGAGACTGTAATGTATGCCTTGCTGTTCGTTGTGATCGTCGTGTTCCTGTTCCTGGGACGCTGGCGTGCGACATTGATTATCTGTATCACGATTCCGCTTTCGTTGATCGCTTCCTTTATCTATCTGGCGATTACCGGAAATACGATCAACATTATCTCACTGTCGTCTCTGTCTATTGCCATCGGTATGGTGGTGGATGATGCGATTGTGGTACTTGAAAACGTGACGACACATATTGAGCGTGGTTCGGACCCGAAACAGGCAGCAGTACATGGAACGAATGAGGTGGCTATTTCCGTAATCGCTTCTACGCTGACCATGATCGCTGTGTTCTTCCCGTTGACCATGGTAAGCGGTATGTCCGGTGTGCTCTTCAAACAGCTGGGCTGGATGATGTGTGCCATCATGTTTGTGTCTACCGTCGCGGCTCTGTCACTGACCCCGATGCTCTGTTCGCAATTACTTCGCCTGCAGAAGCGGCCGTCGAAGATGTTCAAGCTCTTCTTTACTCCGATAGAGAAAGCGTTGGACGCACTCGATGCAGGTTATGCGAAAATGCTGAACTGGGCAGTTCGTCATCGTCCGGTTGTGATTGTGGGATGTATTGCTTTCTTCGTTGTCAGCTTGCTGTGTGCGAAAGGAATCGGTACGGAATTCTTCCCTGCACAGGATAATGCCCGTATTGCTGTTCAGCTTGAATTGCCGATCGGTACACGAAAAGAGATTGCTCAGGAACTTTCTGAGAAGCTGACTAACCAGTGGCTGACGAAGTATAAAGATATCATGAAGGTATGTAACTATACCGTAGGTCAGGCGGACTCGGATAATACGTGGGCTTCCATGCAGGACAACGGCTCGCACATTATTTCCTTCAACATCAGTCTGGTAGACCCGGGAGATCGTGATATCTCACTGGAAGCAGTCTGTGACGAGATGCGTCAGGACTTGAAAGGTTATCCGGAGTTCAGCAAGGCACAGGTTATTCTGGGAGGTAGTAATACAGGTATGTCTGCTCAGGCAAGTGCCGACTTTGAGATATACGGATACGATATGACGATGACTGATAGCGTAGCAGCCCGTTTGAAACGTGAGTTGCTGACCGTGAAAGGGGTGACCGAGGTGAACATCAGCCGTAGTGACTACCAGCCCGAGTATCAGGTTGATTTCGACCGTGAGAAGCTGGCGATGCACGGACTGAACCTGGCTACAGCCGGTAACTACTTGCGTAATCGTATCAATGGTGCCGTTGCTTCCAAATATCGTGAAGACGGGGATGAGTATGATATCAAAGTGCGCTATGCACCCGAATATCGTACAAGTCTGGAAAGCATCGAGAACATCCTTATTTATAATGCCAAAGGCGAGTCCGTGCGTGTAAAAGATGTCGGAAAGGTAGTCGAACGTTTTGCGCCTCCTACCATTGAGCGTAAAGACCGTGAACGTATCGTGACCGTATCCGCCGTTATCTCCGGTGCTCCGTTGGGTGACGTAGTGGCAGCAGGTAACAAGCTTATTGATAAGATGGATATTCCGGGAGAAATCACGATTCAGATTTCCGGTTCGTATGAAGACCAGCAGGATTCGTTCCGCGACTTGGGAACATTGGGTATCCTGATTGTCATTCTTGTATTCATCGTAATGGCAGCACAGTTCGAGTCTCTGACTTATCCGTTCATTATCATGTTCTCTCTGCCGTTTGCATTTAGTGGAGTCTTGATGGCGTTGTTCTTTACGGGCAGTACGCTGAGTGTAATGAGTTTGCTGGGAGGTATCATGCTGATCGGTATTGTGGTGAAGAACGGTATTGTGCTCATCGACTACATTACGCTCTGTCGAGAGCGGGGTATGGCGGTCATCAACTCTGTGGTGACATCCGGTAAGAGCCGTCTCCGTCCGGTATTGATGACAACGGCTACTACCGTTCTGGGTATGATTCCGATGGCTATCGGTGGCGGACAAGGTTCTGAGATGTGGAGTCCGATGGCGATTGCCGTAATCGGTGGTCTGACGGTATCTACTGTGTTGACACTCGTCCTGATTCCTACGCTGTACTGTGTATTTGCCGGAACAGGTATCAAGAACAGACGTCGTAAACTCCATCGCAAACGCGAACTGGATGTCTACTTCCAGGAACATAAAGATGAAATTATTAAGAAATAACAGAAAAGAAATATGAAATCAGTATTGATAACATTCGATCAGGCGTATTACGAACGGATCATGGCATTGCTCGACCGTCTGAACTGCCGTGGCTTTACATACCTTGAAAAGGTGCAGGGACGTGGCTCAAAGACAGGCGATCCGCACTTCGGTAGTCATGCCTGGCCCAGTATGTGTTCGGCTATCCTTACGGTGGTCGATGACAATAAAGTCGATCCGTTGCTGGATACACTGCATAAGATGGACTTGCAGACCGAACAGCTGGGATTACGTGCATTTGTATGGAATATTGAACGGACCATCTAGCGTTCGAACAGTGAATAAATAATCGGAAGGGAGAATCTATAAATAATGTAGATTCTCCCTTCTTTTTTCTTGCTTTTCCCTATCTTTGCAGCCTGAAAACGTCCGGCACCGATGAACTTGTGGTCCGGCACCGATGAGGCCTTCCTTCGGCACCGATGAGGAGGTGGCTCGGCACCGGGTAAAAAACGAGGACTCAATGAGTGCTTATATCTACTTATAAGATGGAGATTATCAAGAACTACCTGAAATATTCGTTATGGCTTGTACTGATCGTGTTTGCAGCACTCTTTGGGTTGCACTGGCTTCCGGCTATAACGATCGACGGACACACGATGAGGCGTGTCGATCTTTTAAGCGATCTTCGCTATCCGAAGCAGGAAGTGGCGGTAGCCGATTCGGATACCATTCCTTTGCCTCCTGTCGTAAAGCCGGTTTTTGTCGATACTTGTCGTGCGGGCATGACTTGCATTGAAGATTACGGTGACTCTACCCGTCGCGGTATGGCTTCTTTTTATGAAGCGCTCGACCGTACTTCTTCTTCACATCCGGATCATGACGGGCTGGTACGTATCGCCGTTTTCGGTGATTCATTTATAGAGGCGGATATCTTTACGGCTGATTTACGTGAAATGCTTCAGAAGCGGTTTGGCGGTTGCGGTGTCGGATTTGTCACAATAACTTCGATGACGAGCGGGTATCGTCCTACCGTGCGGCATACTTTCGGCGGGTGGTCCAGTCATGCGGTGACGGACAGTGTGTATTTCGATAAAAAGAAACAGGGTATTTCCGGACATTACTTTATTCCCCGTGAAGGAGCATACGTTGAGTTGAGGGGGCAAAGCAAATATGCTTCGCTGCTTGATACCTGTCAGCAGGCTTCGATTTTCTTCTATAATAAAGATTCCGTTCATCTTACTGCCCGTGTGAATCGGGGGGAGAGTAAGAATTATTCCTTAGCGCCTTCGGGCGATTTGCAGAAGATTTCCGTTGAAGGACGCATCGGCTCTGTCCGGTGGACGGTAGATCGTGCCGATTCTACGCTGTTCTATGGCTTGGCGATGGATGGTAAGAAAGGAATCATTCTTGATAATTTCTCCTTGCGAGGCAGTTCCGGCTTATCGTTGCGGGGGATTCCGCAACAAATGCTGCGTCAGTTTAACGAGCAGCGTCCTTATGATCTGATTATTCTTGAATATGGATTGAATGTGGCTACCGAACGGGGACGCAATTATGATAATTATCAGAAGGGACTGCTCACTTCTATCGAACATCTGAAGAATTGTTTTCCACAGGCGAGTATTTTGCTGTTAAGCGTCGGCGACCGTGATTATAAGACAGAAGACGGTGAACTTCGCACCATGCCGGGAGTCAAGAATCTGATTCGCTATCAGCAGAACATTGCTGCCGAAAGCGGTATCGCTTTCTGGAATATGTTTGAAGCGATGGGAGGCGAAGGCAGTATGGCGAACCTCGTACACGCCAAACCTTCGATGGCGAACTATGATTATACTCATATCAACTTCCGGGGAGGCAAACATCTGGCAGGACTGCTCTATGAAACATTGATATATGGTAAGGAACAATATGACAGGAGGCGTGCTTATGAGCAAGAATAACCTGTTGCTGGGCTTTATCTTGGGACTGATGGGAACATTCTTTCTTCTTTCGGCAGGAAAGGCGCAAGACCGTATCCCTGCCTGTCCTCCACTGGGGAAGACCTTGAAAATGATAAAACCTTTGCGGGAAATGAACTGGGCGAATGATACCATCGCCGTGCAGACTTCTTTTCCTTCCGCTTTCCGCGAAACCGGAAGGAATGAGATAATCGACAGCATTGCCCTGCTGACACCCGTATTTGAACGTCTCCGTCAGGTACGTGCCGGACTTTCCGAAGATACGGTGCGTATTCTCCATATCGGAGACAGTCACGTACGCGGGCACATCTATCCGCAGACTACGGGAACGCTACTGAAAGAAACCTTTGGTGCTGTCTCTTATACCGATATGGGGGTGAACGGGGCTACCTGTCTGACGTTTACCCATCCGGGACGTATTGCCGATATTACAGCCATGAAGCCGGAACTGCTGATTCTGTCCTTCGGAACCAACGAAAGCCATAACCGGCGGTATAACGTCAACCTGCATTATAATCAGATGGACGAACTAGTCAAACTGTTGCGCGACAGCCTTCCCGATGTCCCTATTCTTCTCACCACGCCTCCGGGTTCTTACGAAAGTTTCCGGCAAAGGCGGCGGAAACGTACGTACGCCATCAATCCCCGGACGGTTACAGCGGCAGAAACAATTCGCCGTTATGCCAAAGATCATCGTCTGCTCGTGTGGGATATGTACGATGTAGTAGGGGGCAAGCGCCGTGCCTGTACCAACTGGACGGAAGCGAAACTGATGCGTCCCGATCATGTGCATTATTTACCTGAGGGATATATCCTGCAAGGAAATTTATTATACCAAGCCATTATTCAAGCTTATAACGATTATGTTTCCCATTGATATTGATTTCAGCCGGTTAAAAGAGGTGCTTACCTACGATCCGCAGGCACCTATGATATTCAGCAGTGGTATCTTCCTTTGGCTGTTTGCCGCCTTTATGATCGTGTACACCTTGTTGCAGCGTAAGTATACGGCCCGTATTCTGTTTGTGACGCTTTTCTCTTATTACTTTTATTATAAGAGCAGCGGCACTTACTTTTTCCTGCTGGCGCTGGTCACGGTTTGCGACTTCCTGCTGGCGCAATGGATGGACCGTACCGAAGGACGCTGGAAGCGTAAAGGCCTGGTAACTCTGAGTCTGGGAGTCAATCTGGGGCTTCTTGCCTACTTTAAATATACTAATTTTCTGGGGGGAGTGATTGCCTCGTTGATGGGAGGAGAATTTACGGCGCTTGATATATTCCTGCCTGTAGGTATCTCATTCTTCACTTTCCAGTCATTAAGCTATACCATTGACGTTTACCGGAAAGACATCAAGCCATTGACCAACATACTGGATTATGCGTTTTATGTATCCTTCTTTCCGCAGCTGGTGGCCGGACCGATTGTGCGTGCCCGTGACTTTATTCCGCAAATCCGGAAACCGCTTTTCGTTTCTCAGGAGATGTTCGGGCGAGGAATTTTCCTTATTCTCTCCGGTTTGTTCAAGAAAGCAATCATTTCCGATTATATCAGTGTCAACTTCGTGGAGCGTATCTTTGATAATCCGACTCTTTATTCCGGTGTCGAGAATCTGATGGGAGTATACGGATATGCTTTGCAGATTTACTGTGACTTCTCCGGATATAGCGATATGGCTATCGGTATCGCTCTGCTGCTGGGTTTTCATTTTAATCTCAACTTTAATTCTCCTTATAAGTCCGCCTCCATCACTGAATTTTGGCGGCGTTGGCATATCTCATTGTCCAGTTGGTTGCGCGATTACCTGTACATATCCTTGGGAGGAAACCGGAAAGGTAAGTTCCGCCAGTATCTGAATCTGATTATTACCATGTTTTTGGGCGGATTGTGGCACGGAGCTTCCTGGAACTTTGTGCTTTGGGGAACATTTCACGGCATCGCTTTGGCGGTGCATAAGATGTGGATGTCCATCACAGGTCGTAAGAAAGGAGAACAAAGTCATGGCTGGCGTCGTGTATTCGGTGTCATTATCACTTTCCACTTTGTCTGTTTCTGCTGGATATTCTTCCGTAATGCCGATTTTCAGAACTCGATGGATATGTTGAGACAGATATTCACCACTTTCCGTCCGCAGCTTTTTCCACAATTGATCGAAGGATACTGGCGCGTGTTTGCTTTGATGCTGCTCGGCTTTCTGCTTCATTTCACTCCGGATAGTTGGGAGAATGCTGCTTGTCGTGGAGTCATTCGCCTGCCGTTCTTAGGGAAAGCCCTGCTGATGGTGGCTCTGATTTATCTGGTCATTCAGATGAAGAGTTCGGAGATTCAGCCGTTTATTTATTTCCAGTTCTGATCGGGGACTGTTCTGATATACGATACTGTTTGGGTGAACAGAACGATCATGTTAGAAATCAAATGTGCCTGATCCATAACTGATGATTGGATTTACAAAATAATCTTCACCTTCAGTCTGGGGATGTATAAACTCTTGTTCGAATATCGGTTCGGGAAGCGGGCCGGTTATCAGGTTTGCATCTTCCCGATAGAAGGCGACGAACCATTCGGGATGCACTTTCATATTGTAGGGGCCGTCAGCCTCAATGGTAAATTTGTAGTATCCCACTTCATCCCCATTCTTTTCTATAGTTAAATAATCTATAGGGCAATTGGTGCCCATTCGATATCGTAATCCTTTTAAAGGAGCATATTCTTCTTTGATAAATTCTTCATCGATATAGAGCTTTCGTTTGCATTTAAAAAGTAACTCGAACTTTCCGCCCTCCGGTGGCAGAATAAGTGGATTCTGTTCGGCCAATATGCTGTATTCATATCTTGCATTTCCTTTTTCCTGTACTACATTAATAGTAATAGAAGTATCGCCGACAGTCATAGTCAGTATTACTTCGCGTTTTTCTCCCGTGTTTGGTTCCAGATTAATGTATACCTGATTGGGACTCTGAGGTAATACCCGTATATCAAGCCATTCATTTTTAAGTTCTGTAAATGTAGCTTGTTCTAACCATTCTTTTTTTGAATCTACAATGATGGCAACGTCAGAAATCCACCAACTGCTGTAATTCTTCATATTGACAACAGCCTCGCCGCCTGCTACCGGAAGAACGAAAGATGATTTATCTACTTTAATAGGGTCCCAGTCTCCATCCTTCTTATCGCATGAGATCATAGAAAGGGTGAGTAGTAAGTACAATGTTGAATAATAAACTGCTCTTTTCATATTTCACTATCTGTTAAGTCTATTGTTTTGTTATTGTCGTACAAATATAATAATTAGTTTTTGAATAGCTAAGGATTAACGTATTGTTTTAAGATTGTCCTGGTGTAGCTATATACTTTTCTCGTTTTCCATTATATGTGAACAAATCTCTATGCAATCTGTATTTTAGTCTATGGACGTGTGTGGTATTTTGCGCTAGCTTTGCCACGAACAGATAAATAGACATACTATGAGACATAGAATCCTCTTTTTCTTTTTGGCTTTTATTGGAATAAGCCAGTTCGTGACATCGTCCGATGTCCGTAATAAATATAACTTCAATTCAGACTGGTTGCTTTATGTGGGTGATGTTCCCGAGGCAAAGCAGCCGCGTTTTTCTGATTCGGAGTGGAAGAAAGTGACTTTACCGCATGCCTTCAATGAAGATGAGGCTTTCCGCCTGAGCATTGATGAACTGACCGATACGATTATGTGGTATCGGAAACATTTCCGTCTGCCTGCCGACAGCAAAAATAAGAAAGTTTTTGTAGAGTTTGAAGGAGTCCGTCAAGGGGCGGATTTCTATATAAATGGTCAGAATGTCGGCCTGCACGAGAATGGTGTCATGGCTGTCGGTTTTGATCTGACTCCTTATATTAAGTACGGACAGGAAAATGTAATCGCAGTCCGCATCGACAATGACTGGAATTATAAAGAACGGGCGACGGGCACGAAATACCAGTGGAGCAATAAGAACTTTAATGCCAATTATGGCGGTATCCCCAAAAATGTATGGCTGCACGTCACCGACCGTCTGTATCAGACTTTACCTTTATATAGTAATCTTAAAACGACCGGAGTCTACATCTATGCCGAAGACATCCGTGTGAAATCGCGCAAGGCCATTATTCATGCGGAATCTGAAATCAGAAACGAATATAACCGTGATAAGCAGGTTTCCTATCAAGTAGAACTGATAGACCGTGACGGTACATCGATCCAAACATTCGAAGGAACAAAGGCGGTAGTGAAACCGGGTGAAACAATCACGCTGAAAGCGGCATCCGAAGTGGATAACCTGCATTTCTGGAGCTGGGGATATGGCTATCTGTATACAGTAAAGACAAGCCTGTGGGTAGATGGCAGGAAAGTGGACGAAGTTGCCACCCGCACCGGATTCCGTAAAACGCGCTTCGGTAAAGGAATGATCTGGCTGAATGACCGTGTCATTCAGATGAAGGGCTTTGCCCAGCGGACAAGCAATGAATGGCCGGGAGTCGGGATGAGCGTACCTGCCTGGCTGAGCGATTATAGCAATCATCTGATGGTGGAGGGCAATGCGAACCTCGTGCGTTGGATGCATGTCACTCCGTGGAAACAGGATATCGAGTCGTGCGACCGTGTAGGATTGATTCAGGCTATGCAGGCGGGAGATGCCGAAAAAGATTGTGAAGGACGTCAGTGGGAACAGCGTACGGAATTGATGCGCGACGCCATCATCTATAACCGTAATAATCCGAGTATCTTATTTTATGAATGCGGCAATGAGTCCATCAGTCGTGAACACATGATTGAGATGAAAGCGATACGTGATTTGTACGATCCTCACGGCGGCCGTGCAATCGGTTCCCGTGAAATGCTGGACATCCGCGAAGCGGAATATGGAGGCGAAATGCTGTATATCAATAAGAGTGTGCATCATCCGATGTGGGCAATGGAGTATTGCCGTGACGAGGGATTGCGCAAATACTGGGATGATTATTCCTATCCTTATCACAAGGATGGAGACGGCAGCAATTCTTATAAGTCCACCGTTACCAACAAAGTACAGAAGAAAGTGGATGCCCGTGTCTACAACCGTAATCAGGATTCCTTTACCATCGAAAATATCATTCGCTGGTTCGATTACTGGCGTGAACGTCCGGGAACGGGTGATCGTGTAAGTTCGGGTGGCGTGAAGATTATCTTCTCCGATACCAATACGCACTATCGCGGAGTAGAAAATTATCGTCGTAGCGGAGTAGCTGACGCCATGCGTATTCCTAAAGACCCTTTCTTTGCACATCAGGTGATGTGGGACGGCTGGGTAGATACGGAATGTCCTCGCATCTATATCGTCGGTCATTGGAATTATAATGACACGGTAGTGAAACCGGTATATGTCGTATCGAGTGCCGATAAAGTAGAATTATTTCTGAATGGTAAGTCTTTGGGCAATGGTGAACGGGATTATCATTTTCTGTATACCTTCAAAGATATCGCTTTCGTACCGGGCAGACTGGAGGCCGTAGGATACGACGAAAAAGGAAAAGAATGTTGCCGTACTCAGTTGCAGACTGCCGGCAAGCCGGAACAGATTCAATTGAGCTTCATCCAGAGTCCCGAAGGATGGAAAGCGGATGGTGCGGATATGGTACTGCTTCAGGTAGAAGTCATGGATAAAGACGGCAACCGTTGCCCGCTGGCAAATGACTTGATACACTTTGAAGTAGAAGGACCTGCCGAATGGCGTGGCGGCATCGCACAAGGAGAAAATAATTATATCCTTTCAAAAGACTTGCCGGTAGAATGCGGTATCAATCGTGCTTTGATCCGTTCGCTCACTACTGCCGGAAACGTCCGTATCACAGCGAAGGCCGACGGATTGAAGCCGGCAGAAATCAGCCTTACTTCCTCACCTGTCGAAGTGAAAAACGGTTTGAGTAGCTATATCCCCGGTGATGAACTGGAAGGCAGGCTGACTCGTGGCGAGACTCCGCAGACTCCTTCATACAAGGTCTCAAAAGTGGATGTTGGTATCGTTTCCGCCATTGCCGGAGCCAATAATGAGAGTACAGTCAACAGTTTCGATGATAATGAACTGAGCGAATGGCGGAATGACGGGAAAGCAGCTACCGCATGGATTACCTATAAGTTGGAACGTGCCGCACGGGTGGATGAAGTTTGTATGAAACTGACTGGATGGCGTATGCGCAGTTATCCGCTGGAGATATATGCAGGCAAAGAACTGATATGGAGCGGAGATACGGATAAGAGTCTGGGATACGTCCACTTGGATGTAAAACCGGTACTGACCAATGAAATTACCATCCGGCTGAAAGGTACAAGCAAAGAAGGAGATGCCTTTGGACAAATAGTGGAAGTTGCCGCCCCCGTTGCCAATGAACTGGATTTGTTTAAAGCGAAGGATGGGGACAAGACCGGCCATGAATTGCGTATTGTAGAAATAGAGTTCAAGGAGAACTTGTTGAAATAGTTTTTTAGGGTTTGTATGATTGGTTTTCCAAGGACCGTCCATCGTACTGTCAGTATAGTGACATCATCTGTCTTTTTTGATCAGAATGTGTCTTCTTTACTGGCAGACTGAAGGACGTTGTTCCTTGATTTCAACCTTTGAATTTAGCAATAAGATGGAACATTATTAAAATATTTTCTCTTTCTTTGCAATAACGAAAAAACATTGAACCTTATGGATTACCCATTGAATAATCAGCCGGCTACTGATCGCTACGATCGCATGCAATATAAATACTGTGGCAAGAGTGGCTTGCAACTGCCTCTCATCTCTTTAGGATTGTGGCATAACTTCGGTAGCGTAGATAACTTTAGTGTAGCGACCGACATGATTAAATATGCCTTCGACCATGGCATCACCCATTTCGATCTTGCTAATAACTATGGCCCTGTGCCGGGAAGTGCCGAAACTAATTTCGGACGGATTCTCAAAGAAAACTTCCAGGGATACCGGGATGAGATGATAATCTCCTCCAAAGCCGGACATGATATGTGGGCAGGACCTTATGGCGGTAACAGTTCCCGCAAAAACCTGATGGCAAGCATCGATCAGAGTCTGCGCCGGACAGGGCTGGAGTATTTTGATATCTTCTATAGTCATCGCTATGACGGAGTCACTCCGGTAGAAGAAACCATTCAAACGTTGATTGATATTGTAAAGCAAGGAAAAGCTCTGTATATCGGAATCTCAAAATATCCTCCTCAGCAAGCGCGGATTGCCTATGAAATGATGACAAAAGCAGGCGTTCCTTGTCTTATCAGCCAGTATCGTTATAGTATGTTCGACCGTGCGGTTGAGGCTGAAAGCCTTCCTTTGGCTGCCGAATATGGTTCCGGCTTTATCGCCTTTTCTCCTTTGGCGCAAGGATTACTGACGGATAAATATCTGAATGGCATCCCCGAAGGCTCACGCGCGGCACGTCCTTCCACTTTTCTGCAACGCTCGCAAGTGACGCCTGAAAAGGTGGAGGCTGCCCGACAATTGAATGAAATCGCCCGTCACCGTGGACAGACGCTGGCAGAAATGGCTTTGGCATGGGTGCTGAGAGACGAACGGATGACATCGGTCATAGTAGGAGCGAGCTCAGTGAATCAGCTGGCAGACAATTTGCAGGCTTTAAACCAGTTGGAATTTACTGCTGAAGAATTAAACGGGATAGAACGAATTTTGTGTAAAGTCTGATGGCTCTATTGGGGTAATTGGACTGTCATTTGCTGAGAGTGATTAAAAGATTATTAATCATAATTGGCGCACCAAACTTATTTTTTTATACATTTGCAACGGACTCTTCCGCAGAAAGCCTCCGGGTGGTGGGGGAGCCGTGTATATAGAGAAGACGTTTACAAGCGTTTGTCTTTCGTGTTTCAGAACTTCGCAAACTTTGACCACCGGAATGACGAATAGCAACTAAGACGTCCTCCTGATGTGTATTTATATACATCCGTGCCTCTTTTTGAGAGAACAAAGGGAGGTTACGGGTGTTGTACATATCGGCGTGGGCTTTCTGCGTTGTTCGTTCTCGGTGGTGGGCATTGCGAAGGCCTTGAACATGGAACGGACGAAGGTAAGATTCCCACGCTTTTTTATATATTCCTTTCATCTTACATTTATCCGTTTACCCGGTGGGAGTCAGGGGGACACTCATAGGAAGATTGGGCATGATTCATGCGGGACAGCTTATCGAACGTACGCTTCACGAACAGGGACGCACAGTTACCTGGTTCGCCGGACAGTTATGCTGTACACGTCCCAATATATACAAGATATTCAAGAAGGAAAATATCGACATCAATCTTCTTTGGCGCATTTCGTGCATACTCGATCATGATTTCTTCCGCGATTTATCCGATAACATCCGTATCGGTACTTCTTCATGTGTATCCAAATAAGATACATTTCTGTATCCTATCCGGAACTATGATTTCTCCTGCTGGTATACTCCTTTCGCATACCTTTGCGGCATATTAACATAAAATCACAAAAGAATATGAAAAAGCTGATTCTAATTATGATGCTGGTTTTCGGTTGTGTCATTGGGACGTATGCGCAAAAGACTGTCTTTAAGTTTCGTGATGCGCAGGCACGTGCCGGAGATGCAGTAACCGAAGTTTGTGTAAAGCCTACAGTTGTAGAGGTGAAAATTCTTGAAGAGAAAGGACGAATAAAGGATGTATGGACACTGAGCAGAGAAGAGGTGGAAGTTGCCATGAAGGGTGAGCTTGATAACATCCGTGCATGGGGAACTTATTTGTCCACTATCAAGAACGATTGTGATGTAATCATGGGAGCCACTTTTAAGATAGAGGATGATGAAAAGTCGGGAGGATATACGGTTACGGTCGTAGGTTATCCGGGCGTGTTCACCAACTGGCATACTGCCACGACAGAAGATTACGAATGGATACGTATCCAGAAACTTTCGGGTGCCGATGATAGAACCAAAATAGCACCTGTCATAAAGAACAAGAATTAATAACCAAAAAACATAGACAATAATGAAAAAAGTATTATCAATTGTTGCTGCGCTTTTGTTGTGCGTAGGAACACAGGCACAGATTGTATCATCTAGAAGTGCAATCGTCAAGACTCAAAAGCAAGCGAGTAACACACAATGGTTCCTGCGTGCAGGCCTGAACATCATGAACCTCAACGGTGACGGAGTTGAAGCGGATTCAAACATTGGCTACAATGCTACATTCGGCTATCAAAAGCCTATGGGCGGTGCCGGAGCATATTGGGGAATGGAATTCGGCCTCGGTTCCCGTGGGTTTAAAGCCGATGAAATGAAATGTATCGCACACAATATTCAATATTCACCGTTCACTTTCGGATGGAAAATTGGAGTAGCGGACAATCTTAGCATCGATCCGCATTTGGGTGTTTTTGCCAGTTATGACTATACCAGCAAAATGAAAGAAAGTGGTGAAAGCATCAGCTGGGGAGATTTTGCAGATTATCTGGAAGTGGATTACAATCATTTCGATGCCGGTATGAATATTGGTGTAGGACTGTGGTATGACCGTTTCAATCTGGATTTCACTTATCAGCGTGGATTCATTGACGTATTTTCCGATCTCGATGGAATCAAGACTAGTAACTTTATGATCCGTCTGGGTATTGCTTTCTAATTGAGACACATAGTTTAATCATATAAATTTCAGCATTTGCGCTCTTTTCTTTTGATGGAAAAGACGTGAATGCTGTTTTCTTAAACATAGCAGCGTATGATAACAAGACTGAGACTTTGGGTAATTGTATTTTTATTGGGTGGAGTACTGCCCTCTTTGATTGCACAAACTTTTACTGAACAAAAGAATACTTATCCGCTCAGTGCGGACGGCAGCAAATATGTAGTCAACGGATTTATTCCTTTCAGTCCGATGATCGATGAAAGTATTTATGCTAATGCTCTGTTGTGGACTATTAAAAACGTTTGCTCTGCACAGCGTGACGGAATAACAGAAGTAAGCATTCCTGCCAAGAGTTTTAGTTGTAACCTGGTGCTTACTTCCCAAGCGGATGCCAAACAAAAGAATACGTACTATTGTACGGCCCAATTTCAGGTAAAAGATGGGAAGCTGGTCTATTATCTTTCCAATATTCAGATAGAATCATCGGTGGTTATAATGAAGAAAGTCACTCCGATGGAAAAACTACAACCTGAGAAGAAGCCTTCTCACCAGGAAACCATGGATGACTTTGTGCAAATAGAATCGCAGATGCTGAACAAACTGTTTGATTTTGTCAGCACAAACCAGCTTTCTCCTATCACCCATTGGAATGAAATAAATATCGGCAAACCGGTAAAGGGGATGACAGAAGATGAATGCCTGCTGGCTTTTGGCAAACCACAAACAATCTCAGAATCAAATGGTGAAGTGCAATGGATGTATTCCAGCTCTTTCTATCTTTTTTTCAAAAACGGGTGCGTGGAAACGATTATAAAATAAAGAAAAGAAGTAATCCCGAAATTGCTTCTCGTGTCTTATCATCTTTCTATTGATCGGCTATTGTGTATGTCTTTGGTAAGAGGAAGTCAGTGTGTGTGATAAAATGATCTGAAAAGTAGTGAAGATTTACTAGAAATTCTATCGCCCTTATGATGAACTTGAACTTGGGGAGTTGTGATTTGTTGTTGATGTTTATTGTTTTAGTGATAGTTCCTGTTTTTAAGCTTAAAGCTTTGACAATAAGCTTATTTTTTTATTTGGTGGTAATATATCTGTGATTGTGTATGAATATGTATAGTATTTAAGCTTGCTATTACTAGTTGAAAGGATAATAAAAGTGTTGGGTGTTTGAGACTTTTTTTTCGATATCTTGTTATTATATATTTGTGCACATTGACTCTTTGTTTATCTTAAAGCGGAACTTATATTTGAGATAAACAAAGGTTCTATTTGAAATGAACAGACATTTTGCTTTATGCTTTCTCCACAGTAATTCAACGCGACTTTTGCTCTCATGCTCTAACAATTTGTCTGCATCCCTTTATTCATCTTAGTTTCAGGTATGGCAGCAATTGTGGTAGCAGGTATGAGAGCAAGTGTTTGCTC
>ERZ791610.470-NODE-470-length-28187-cov-29.671868_pt1 | contig 28187 bp, 39 predicted proteins | sample MGYA00510061_ERZ791610 | MGnify/ENA primary metagenome ERZ791610 (study PRJEB30046, sample SAMN00791922) | human gut metagenome | study: EMG produced TPA metagenomics assembly of the A metagenome-wide association study of gut microbiota in type 2... | reverse complement strand
CATCAGGTTGTAAGCAGCAGTTTCGCATACGGTTTGGGTAAGTACCGATTCTATGTTTCGTATTTCGGCCTCAGAAAGTTCGCTGTAATCGGTGTGCCAGCCATTGAACCGCTCAAGCGTGTTCATCAGCAAAGGTTTAGCCTTTTCATAGATGATACCGTCAGCGTCGATCATCGACGGCAGCACAGATTCAAAATGCTCACGTGTAATTTCAGTAATCATAAGTTGTGATTTTCGGTTGTTACTTGTTTGGCATCGCGGTGTTCGTCAAGTGTGGTCAGTTGAATCATAGGCACGGTAAATTCGGCATCTTCCCAGCCATTGTACCGGCACACCATGTTCAGCGGCATCAAAAGCAGATGATGGAAGGCTGTTTCGAGCGCCTGTTTCATTGTAAACAGTTCGCGTTTGTCGCTTCCCGAGTTATTGCTTTGCGACTTTCCCGGAGTAGCCCCTACGAGGTTCGGGTGCACGTTGTCAGCATAGCAAATCGTGTTGCTCGCCGCCTGCACATCCTCCATCCAGTCGCCGCCCTCCTTGGGAGTAGCTATCTGCACAATGTGAATGTCGTGAACTTCGTGGCCGTCGGGGTTCACATAGTAACCGCTAATCCAGGCTTTCCCGCTATTTTCAATGCCGCAAACGAAGTCTTTGATTTTCTGTTTCTCTTCGTTCACACGTTCCTGCATTTCCACCGGGTCGTTAATGTTTTCTTCCGCACAAATGCGGTCCCAGTACGTTCGTTCAATCTCCACCTGGTATTTAATGGAAGAACTGTTCCGCAGTTTGGCACGTTTGCCTACGCTGATCAGCCTTTTCTCATCGTACGAACCGCCGCGAAAAACAGCCGTCCAATAAGGCACCGGGTAGTATTGGCAGCCCGCTGTCGGGAATCGCACCAACATTGCAAATTTGCGTCCTGCCCGTGTTGGCCGTGGCGCACGTTCCGGCTGTTCCGGGTCATACCCCATACGGTTGCAAAGGTCTCCGAAAGGGTCGTCCTCGCTGAGTAACGGGATGCGTTCCACCTTACCCTCCTGTATACCGCGTGCCTGCCAGTTGCCGTAGTACACATAATTGATGCGCCCCCGATTGTCGGCTTTTGCAAAACGGCAGTAGCACGCATCTTTGTGAATCAGGCGGTTGATGCGCTTCCCATCGCGGCTCATTATTATCACACATACCGACAGGTAAAAGTGTTTCATATCGGTAGCCTGTTCCAGAAAGTAGCGAGGCAAGAACTGACGGTTTACCCAGCGTTTGGCTTCGGCCAGATACTGAGGCGGCTGTTCGGCATGCACTTCGAGCCGCGGCCCGGCACCATAACAAGTCAGCACGTTAAACAGTTTGTTCTGTGCAGTAACTTCGTCAGCCCCCACCAGATTGATGAGCCGGAAGGGCAGCAGGTCGTCATCGCCCCACCTTACGTATGTTTCGCCCGGGTAGCCCGGAACGCCCGAGGTGTAAACCATGCCGTCGCTGTCGGCTATTACGTTTGTCGTATCGTCCACCTCGGTCAGTGCTGCCTGAAACTCTGTGTTCGGAATGTTGAACACTTCAACGCCTCTGCTTTTGCTTCTGCCTCCTGGTGTATGTATATTATTCATCATAGCAGTGTTTACCAAAATATTTTCATGTTGTCTATTTCGTGAATCATCACCTTCCGCACCGAACGTTTTTGTCCGTTCACAGGGTTCACCAGGCGTATCACTCCGCCTCTTGTCCATCGTCCTATCATGGTCCAACCGTTCAGTTCCAGCACCTCGCCTGTTTCCATTTTCCATGCTTTCAGGTCGTGGGGGTTCCGGTCGGTCAACACCTGCATGGCCTCGTTAATGTGAATGCTGTTTCTCCGCTTCATGCTTCGAGCTGTGTTAGTTAAAGGAGTAATCAAATTTCTCGTCAAATATCCTCGGTGTGTGTCCTGAGGCAAAAGTGTAGCCACTGTCTGCATATTTCCAGGTAATTTCAGCCTCGATCAGGTCCGAATCAGTTTTTTTGTGCTTACATTCCACTCCCGTCACAATGATATTCCTGCCTTTCACCGCAGCCGCGCGGCTTAGTGCCAAATCGCGCAGAACGTTCAAATCGCCGTCATGTAAAGGTCCGCTTTGACATTTCACCGAAGGTTCACCCGTCACCCTCACGTTTTGCAAGCGTCCGTTTAGTCGCGCCGTGGTGTAAGTGTTATGTTCTTCTTCGATAGCAGTGCCGGTAAGCAGCAGCGTATCGGGCAGCATAAAGAGGTTTGTATATTCCACTTCGTGCGTTTCGCCAACTGAAAGGCCGTCTGCCGGAAACGTGTAGGTTTGTGTTCGTAGTCCGCAACAGGCCTCCATGCGCATAATCCGGTAGCCGTAATTCTCCGGTGGCGTAAGGTTCGATACATCGACCGTTGCCGTGCGGTATATTTCGTCCATTTCTGTCACTTCCGGATAATGAACGGTGTGAGCAGCCGCTTTAAGTGTCGGGCTGTACCAATAAACAATGAGTTTCAGTTCTCCATCATCCGCGAGTGCCGCCCAGCTTAAATGCAAAAGTGCAGTATCTGAAATCATGCGCATTCGCCCCATTGAGGCCGATAAAAAATATTTTTTCGCCACCTCCTCAGCACTCAAGTCTAACCGATGGCGGCAGGGCAGTATGCTGGCCGTACCAAGTTCTACTCCATCGGCCGACACCGAAAAGTGTACAGGCATCGCACCGCAAGCTTCAGCGGTTTCGGACACGAGTGGTTGCAAATCGTCCAGCGTCACAACACCGTTATGCCCGGCTGTAAGGTACGCTGAGAGTATGGGCAAGTAGTCAACCTCAACCATCACTTTACAGTCAGCATTTGCCTGAGTCTGTATTTCGAGCCTATCCACTTGGAATGGGAATATATAGGGTGGTATTTTTGTAATCAATGAAGCAGCCATAGCATTTGTTTGTTTCGTTTACTGCAAAGTTGGGGGTACACTACTTATAAACAAAAGACAAGCCACACCCCAACCCTGGAATAATCGCTTGCCTCTACTTAAAATCTGATTAAATTATAATGTACCCCGATACCAATGTAAGGCTGCACACCATGCTTCGGCGTAAAGCCCACACCGGCACCGATGCCTACACCCCAACGACGGGGCTTGTCGCGCGCCTTGAAGCTATACTGACTACGCGTGTAAAGCCGTAGGCTGTCAAGCCGAGCATCATAACCGCTCACCCACGCCGTATAAAGGCTGTCGCCATACGTCCGTTGCACTATCGGTAGCTGAACCTTCACGCTGTCCGTCTGAGGCACATTGCACAGCACAGTATCCGTCACACGCACCGTATCGGCCGGTCTGTAAATCGGCACACGCACCGTTTCGTACCTCATCACCACGCTGTCCGAAGCCACGGGCGTAGCATAATACACCGTATCGCGCACCACAATCGTATCCATGCCGCGCCCATCATCGACCCTCAGGCGGTAACGCTCCCAAAGCGAAGCCGATAGAAGCCCGGCTATGACGATAGCCGCAAGCACACCAAGCAATTCAAGCAAAGGACCCAATTTATTTTCCATAGAAGCATTCAATGTATTGAACAATCGCATTCACATGGGTGGCAGTCACCGCAGCACGTCCGCGTTCGCTCAGCAAAAAGCGAACATCATCTTCGTTATCCATGAACAGGTTCTCCGTCAGCACTGCTGCACAAGCCGTATCGCGGCAAATCGCCAGGTTCTGGCTTGTGTAACGCTTACCCTCTGCCGGTACACAGCGGTTTCCCTGCAACCCCTGATAAATGGCCTCGTTCCAAAGCATCTCTGCCAATTCCTTGCTGCGCACCGAAGCATTCAGCCCCACGTGAGCCGAAAATCCGCGAGCCGAACTCCAGGCACTCCCGTTACCGGCGGCATTCACATGCACACTCACCAGCAGCACATGGTCTTTACCATGCTCTTTACACACGGCATTCACCCTCCTGCAGCGTTCTTTCAACGAAACGTCTGTCTTCTCTGGCACAAGGCGCTGCACATCGTAACCCTTGCAGCGCAAGCACTGCGACACTCGCTTCGCTATCTCGCGCGTGTAAGCCCACTCCGCCAATCGTCCGTCTGGCGAATGCTTACCGGGGGTTTCCTCACCATGTCCGTTGTCAATCAAAATCTTCATAATCCCAATCGCTTTTTTTCAGGTTCATCTAAACTTTCACTGACCGCTTCTCCCACGTCCGGGTACTTCTTACGCAGCAAATTGATCAAGAATCGTTTCACACTAAACTTGTTCGTCACCCCATGCAGGCTGCACACATGGCCCACAATGCTGTCAATCTCCCACAAGCAACCAAGCCCCAAACCCACGGAGGCCGTAACCGTATGGTTCGTCACACCAAGCGGTTCGAATATCGCCAAACCAAGGATAGCACCAAGCAGCAAGTAAGTAAGGTAATCCACGGCCTTGTTACACGTCCTGCGACCGGCACGCGAAAAACGAAACTCTTTGTGCTTGTTCAGCGAATCGCTCACACCAAACCAAAAGTCCGACACTATCAGCACCACAATCAGCACCAGCATCCACCGCAGGTCATACAGCACATCCAGTGCCTCGCTACCCATCGTAGCCCACCACAGCAACCCGGCCGTTCCTGTCTTTTCCATAACTCAACACGTCCTCCTTTCTTTTCTCTTTTTTTTAAAACAAATTATTCAACCCCCATATCGCTCTCCGAAACATCTGCCTCAAGCGTTTTTACCACATTGCTCGCATGCAGCGTACCGCGAACATACACATCGCCGTTGTTGTACACCGACAGCTTATCGCCGCAAAAATGCACATCGCCCGTCAAAATGTCAATACGTATCGGGCGAAGCGAGTTAAACGACGAACCATTCTTATCCGACAGCATCACATAAAAGTTCGCACCATCGTTTCTGAAAAACACCTTATAGCCGCCCATCGTATGCTCAAGCGCGTTCCATGTATTGATTTTCAGCGTGTTCGTCATAGCGCGCGAACCATCCGTCTTCAAGTAAGGCGAAAGGTCGGGCGTTGAATACTTCGGGCCCATTTCCACGCCGTTCAGCACAATGCTCCCGTCCGTACAAAAGTATATCGTCGAAGCATTCGCCGTGCTGCTCATGGCTGTCGACTTTGCCGTACCTACATCTATACGGTAATACTTACCCTCCAAATTCTTCCAAGGCTGTAACATAATCGTCCTCCTTCTTTTTCGGTAAAAAAAATCAGCCCCATGCACAAAACAATGGCCCTGCGCATGGGGCTGACAAATTGTTTATAAACTATGCCAGCTTCAAAAGGGCTTCAAGCTCTTTAAGGCGTCCATCCAAAAACATTGAGTCTTCGTCTGCGAGACTACGCCAGGGTGTCCAGCTTTTTAACGGGAAACTGTTGCCTTCTGGCATTCCGGTCGATTTATATTTCAACTCAGTAAAGTACGAGACTATTAATATATCAGGTCGTGAAAGATATTTTGCCGGAGTGTGAACAGATGGCACCAGCATAACAGGCGATGTATCGCTGTAATGACGGCTAAACACCGTAATGGCATTGTGATTATGATTAACAATCAAACCTGCGGTCGAACCATCAAACGTTCTGTCCGGATTGTAGGTATAATGCGTGTGAAACTCCTGCGTTAACACGTGGCCAGCATCGTCTGAAAATTGGAACAACACACCAACAGGCTTTAGATTTGAGTCAACCACCTGCATACAAGCGCGCGAAGGGTCTGACTTCAGTGTCAAAATGGTTTCTTTGTCCAAATTCGCAACCAGAATTTTCTGCATCTTAGCAGCACCAACCTTACCATCGACTTCACCCTTCGTATAAACCTGCGTCTTCGTATACACATCAGCCGAGTTCGCCTTCGTGCCCAGCTTCGTATCGGTCTCACCCTTCGTATAGTATCCGGCAAACTGACCCTCAGCCGCTGTCACGCGCGTAGTCAGGCTGCTAATGTTCGAAGTATTGGTGTTAACCTTAGTCTCGAAAGCCTTTCCGGCAAACTGACCATTCGCCCAGGTCTTCATGTCATTGGTATGTCCGGCCAGATCCACCGTGCCACCAAGCGCATCCCAGTTCGCGGCATCAGCAGCACTCTTGTCAGCCAAAGCCACCACATTCGTACCGGCAGGATACTTTTTGCCACCAAGTGTAAACTCTGCCGTCACGTTCCACACATCACCGCACTTCACATTCGTCAGTGCCGTAACCTCAGCAATCGTAGCCTTTGTACCTTTCACACGATACACCGAAGCCACAGCCGCATTTACCTTAGCAGTAATAGCACTGTCGGCCTGTGCCTTGGTGTATACGTCTGCCGAGTTCGCCTTCGTGCCCAGCTTCGTGTCAGTCTCACTCTTCGTGTAAACCTGCGTCTTCGTGTAAACGTCTGCTGAGTTTGCCTTCTTCCCCAGCTCCGTATCCACATAGCTCTTGTCGGCCTTTGCCGCAATCGCACTCGTATTCGAAGTCTTGAACGAATCAAACTCCGACTTCGCAACCTTCTTCCCAAGTTCCGTAGTCACCTCAGCATTGATAGCCTGCTGGTTCTTGTTCTTGCTGACGTCCAAAATCTGCTGTGCCTCGGCAAAAATGCCATCTGCCGTAGTCGATTTGGCACGCGCTGAATAACTGATATAAGTTACTTCTGCCATTTCTATTTACTTTTTTTCAATTATACTTTTAACTACTCCAATCTCTTACTTAAAAGCCACCGAATGCTTGCAAACACCCTGTGCCGTGGCAAAGCGAAGCTGCGTGTAAGTCACACCGCCAATAGTTACATTCGCCAACTTCTTGAAAGGTACAGGCAGCGGACCTTCCTGACCGCTCGGATTATCACCTTGCATCGAAGAGGGAAGGGTCACACCATTAGGCACAAGAATGTAGCCGTAGCAGTGAGGAGATATGAAGTCAAAATCATAGGTCGCTGCAGCATTAGCTCTCGCACTAAGCGACTCAAACGTACTTTCCAACGCAAAATCAGTACCCAACGATTCATCAGGAGTCACACCATACCAAATCTTATGGTAAGCAGGAATCTTCACAGATTTCATGAAAATCACGCCCTTAACTCTCACAGTTACCGAAATGGTTTGCTCTACGTTCTTGCCATCCGTAGCCCCGCTATAACTGTGATTAACACCACCAGCATTCATGGTAATGGGTGTGCCAATCGACTGTCCGCCAACTGATGCTGTGGCCGTAGGAGCTGCATCGGGCGCAACAGCCGCCCCATCGAATGTGCAATACACGCTAACCGAAACTCTCGCCGGAGCGGCAGCATCCTGCACCGTAGGCGAAACAACAAGTTTCACACCGATACGTGCTTTGAACTCCTCATCCATCTTCTCTTTGATAAAACTGGCCTCACTCTCGCTCAGTCCCACACGCTGACCATTAAACGATAGCTCGTGCCCCTTGCAAATAACCAGTCGGTTATCATTAAGTGATTTTGCCTCTTCCAGGGTCTTGTTCGCGCTAAAACCTACGCGCGTGCCCCCGGCAACAGTAATTTCTGCCATAATTTTTTTGTTTTTGGTTAATAAATTTGTTTGTATTTCCGGAAATGATTAAACAGTCAATAATTCACGCAGTTGCGCCAATTCATTCTCCAACACCTCCACCCGTCGGCGCAAATCGCTCGGGTCGGGCATCTCGCCACCCGAGCCGCCCTGCACCAGTTCCAGCCGGTTACGCTCAGGGTCCCAGCAGTAAAGAGCCGAATCGCACAAAAACAACTTGTTAGCCCTCACATGCCCCTCATCGTCCATGAACTGATACCGCGAAGGCCAGTTGTTACACCACACACCCCTACGATATTCCGCCACGAACACCTGCAGCCCCGTATGGAAACGAATGCTCAGCGGCTGCTCCACGCTCATGTCAGCCACCGACCCCAGCGAAGCAAACCCATCGAACCGCATTGTGCAGCCCTCGATCAAGTCAGCCACATGCCCCTCCAGCTTCCCAATCTTCGGCACCTCAACCTCCACAGCCTTCATGCGCCGCTCAAAGTCCACGTCCGTGATCACAAGCCCATCTATCACCTCAAGCTGGTCCTTGTCGGCCGACTTCAATGATGCAATCGCCGCATCGTAACGCCCGATAAGCTGATTCACAACGCTCATGTCCACCTTCGAGTTCAGCGCGTTGTCAGTCGCAGCTTGCTTTTCAACCATCAGTATCAGCAGCGACCCCACACGCGTAGCCGTGTTCCTCTCAGGCATGGTTTCATCCCTGATGCCCGTTGCCAGTTCTATAAGGTTTGGTTCATTTATTTTCATCAGTTATTAAGGGTTTGATGTTTTTGAAACTTTTTGCCAATAACGCCCCATGCGCCGCCAGCAGGGTTATGGTGAGCGTACACGCCGCGCGTTCGCTCGTTCGGTCGGGGTGAATGTCCTGCACGGTAACCAGCGGCATCGGCCGCACCCCCGAGCCCACCAAGTAAGCCCTTCCCTCGGTGCCAACCGCCAAAAAGGCCTGAGGCTCGCGCACCGGCGCAGGGCGTTCGTCTACCACAGCCTGCAGCGTAGTGGTAAACCGGCGCACACCGTTTTCGGCCGAGTCCGTCACCTCCATCCGCGCAATGCCGCTTAGGCCAATGCGCGTCCACCTCACGTAATCGGGCACAAAAGCAGCCATTCCGTCGGGCGTAATCATCACCTCGTCCAATAGTCGGGCCGGGCAGGCATAAAGTTCGGTAATGTAGCTTTTCATAGGCTTTCAGTGTTTTCGGATTCGTCAGCCGCTTCAGCCTCCTGTGCATATTGCGCATAAAGCTTGCGTGCTTTTTCCATAATGCCCGGCACACGCTTGAATCCCGCATCGCCCGGGTCGGCACTGATCACAAACGTCTGCGGCGTAATCACCGAATAGTCGGGAGCCTGCAACTCGTCTTTATCCAGCTGGCAGCCGCGTGAGTAAGTAGCCGTCACCGCATTGAAAGCCTTCAGGTCGCCTATGTCGCGTGCCCACCGCCACCCCTCCTCGCAGCGCTGCCTAAACAGGTAGCGGTCGTAGTCGCGGCTGTGGCGGTTAATTTCGCCCAGACAAATTTTTATCAGCTTCACGTCCTCGTAAGCCTGCGACGTGCCCACCCCGTGCTCATTGCGCAGCAGGTGCACCACGTCCGAATCCGTCCAAACGGGGTTCTCCAGCCAGCGCGAATAATACTCGCGAAGCCTGAGCACCCTTTTCTGCACCTGCTGCGGCACACGGGCCGCCTCCATGTCGGCCACCGGAGCCATCAGATACGTTTTCACCGTATCCACTATTTTGGGTGTAATGCTGCTCATGCTTACATGCTGTTTTTTTTAATTTAAAAAAGACTGATTACAATTAACTACAGGCTGATGCCCACCCCACGCAAACGCTCGGCGTAGTCGTCCTTGAAAGTGCCGCCCAGCCTCAGTATCACATCCGTGCGCTTTTGCATTTCGCGCAGCACATCTGCACACACCGCCTCGCCGCCCGCCACTTTGGGCAAATGCTTACTCAAGTATTTGCGGTAAGCACTAATCAGCCGGCTCACCTCAATGGGGTCGGTCGGCAGTGGCTCCTCCTCGGGTGCGGCGGTCTGAGGGTTGTACGTGTCGTACCGTTCCCAGTTCTGCCGGTACTCATCGTCAAGCTCCTTCAGTATTTGAATGTGCTCGTAGCGGTCGCACGGTGTAGCCGCAGCCATGCCGCAAAGCGTGTTATATTCAGCCTTCATTTTTTGGTAAAGCGTGCCGTTCCGCTCGTAAAGGGCGCGAATGTCGGGCGGTAGCTCGTCGTGGTCCTCGCGCAGCCCCCTGCCGTTCCCCCTAAGGCTCTCTTCCGTTCGTGCCATTACCCCAGGTTCCTGTTCGGCCACCTTGCTTGCCGTCAGTCCGTCCAGGCGTATGCGCAAGTGCTTGCGCAGCTCGTTCTCGACAATGGCATTGTACCGCCCCGGAGCCATGCAGGCCGAACGGTACAGCCACTGGTTCCTGGTGAGCTGCAAAAGAAGCAAAGCCCCCTGCTCCACGTTGCGCGTAGCAAAGGGGCTTTCTACCCACGCATTTATTCTTCTTGTCAATTCGTGGTCCATTCTTCCGGGAATTAGGGTTCTTCGTCGGGTTTTGGCAGTCCGGTCTTGGCATCAATGTCGCCATCATCAGCCGTAGCAATTACCCCCTCGTAGTAGGGAGCCGGACAAATGTCTGTGGCTTCAATCTCGAAATCCGTTCCGCCCGAAGTGCTGATGCCTTCGCCCGTTGAAAATTTGGGCTTCACGTCAATCGGAAATGCCTCCGAACCCAACACACGGAACTTCCCGTCGCGCTGCCGAACCAGGAACACCATGTCCTCGTCAATAGCCATGCGGCAAAAGCCCGCTGCAGCAGCCGACGAACCCGGATAGCTCACCGTAAGTTTGTTCAGAAACGTGCGGCTCGGGCGGTCGCCCTGCGTTTCGCACTCCACGTTCCCCTTGTTCGTAGCCAAGTCAATGCGCACCCACTTTTTGTCGCCCGCCAGCGTAAAGTCGCCTACGTAGGTAGCAAGTTTGTCCATTGTGCTCTCGGCGCTCACTTCGGGCAGCGTGGGCCATTTTACAATGTCGCGCTTAAACACACCGTACACATACTGGAACAAGCCGGGCAACACTTTCGTGCCCTGACAAAAACGCAGTGAAGCAAGGGGGGTACCCTCTTTGCAAATGTTGCTTAATTGTGCCATAGTCTTTCTTTTTTTCTTTTGTTCTACCTGTTTTAAGCATCAGCACCGATTTCGCCAACCATTAGCATTTCCGGGCTTAGTGTGCGGAACTCCACCCCAAAGGCCATAGCCGCTTCGAGTGTCAGCATCCAGCTCGTGTACTTCTCAACAGACAACAGTTCGCCCGGCATCTCCCCAGCACCATAACCGTAGCACATGTTTGTTTGCGGCGCAATATGGATGAACTTACTGCCCTTTTTCGAAGCCAAAGGCACAAACTCGAACAAATTATCCGAACCCTCCAAAAATGTCTTTTTGAACTCTTGATTGTAGGGCAATGAGCCATGCAGCAACTGGTAATTGCGGCAGTAAGCTTGGTAATCGGCATGCGTGCAGAAAATTTTGCAGTGCTGTCCCTTCAGTTCATCGTCGCAAGCATCGAACAGTTTTTGGAACTCTTCAATAGCGTTTGCCTCGGTTATGGTTTTCAAGGCTATATAGTTACCCTTCTCGTCGCTGATGTTCGTGGCGGTCTTTTCGGCTTCGGTAATCGTGTCGAAACCGTCAAATAATTCTGCCGTTGTATCGCCGCTGTCCGAACGCCTGCCGCTGAAAATAGCCATATTCAGTTTCTTACCCAATACACCAGCCACATAGAACAGAATGTTCTTGGCAATGTCGGTGTTCTTAAGTCCATCGCCCTGAAGCACAAGGCTTGAGTAGATGGTGCCGTACACTTCGTTCGGGTCGAACTCAATGGCACAGTTTCCAAGTTTGGGGCTGAGCGTACGTGGAGTAATCTTAAAATTACCCTGCGATTTGCGGGTATTCTTGTAAGGGCCGAGTTCGGCCGTGCCTTCCAACTGTCCGAACACATGATCACCGCGCAATCCGGGGAATGCGCTCATATGTTGTAACGTGGCTCGTGCACCAGTGGCTGGCATCATCAAAAGGTCTTTCGCGTAGGTGGTTGCCGATTTCTTCAAGGCATCCAGAGTGGTGATTGGCATAAAGTTCTTGTTTTAGTTGGTTTTACATTGTTAAAAAAGGTGGCCGAATTTGGCTGCAAAGGCAGCAGCTTCTGCACCTGGTAGTCGCACAGCATCGTTTTCGGTCGCATCAGGCATTACTTTTTCTGTGTCTGCACCATCTTCGTCGGCCAAATCGTTCACCTGTTTGGTCAGGGCATCCATCTGGTTTTTCTGCTCCGAAAGTTTGTTTTCAAGTGTTTTTACCTGCTCCTCGGTAAGGTGCAGCGTGCCGTCGTCTGCGGTGGTGAGGGTTTCAATACCCAGCATTTCAGCCAAAATGGTGGCTTCAAGTGTTTTGCTTTTCATATTGTCTGTTTTTGATTGTTTATGGGTTTCGTCTGGCGCGTCTTCTTCAGCCTCTTTCGGGCCTATAGCTCCGCGAAACAGTTCTTTTACTTTTTGGAACAGGCCATTTTCAGTATCATTTTGTTTCTCAATGCGCGGCAAAGGCAGTCCGCACGCGGTAAACTGTTGGCACAGGCTGTCGGTCAGCACAGACGGTTCACCATCTTCCACAATTTCGTCAATCAGTCCGAGTTTCAAACATTCGTCAGCCGTCAACCATCGTCCCTCTTCCATTACGTGTGCTATTTCTTTTGCCTCGCGCCCAGTTCTGAGGGCGTAAACCGATGCAATCACACGGTCCACGTTTGCCATATCGGCTGCCTGCTTCTGAAGTTTTTCGATTTCTTCGTCCAACTCTTCTTTGTTAAAGCTTCCCCAAGTGTCAATCCACTGCGAGCAGGGGTGAATAAGCATCAGCGCATACTTGCTCATCTTTACTTTTTTCGCGCCCATGGCCAAAATGGTAGCCGCACTTGCTGTCATGCCGAATACGTAGGCTGTCACGTTTCCGTGGTCTACAAACTGCTGTCGGATGTCGAGTGCATGCTGCACATCGCCGCCATACGAATTGATGTGTACTTCGACCGCATTGTTGGCATTTTCTTTCAACTTTGCTCTCACATATTGTTTCGTAATGCTGTATCCGATGTAGCCGTCTACATACAAAGTATATTTTTTCATAGTTCCTGCGTTGTTCGTTCTATTGGCAAAGGTAAAGAAGCACCTGCATCAGCAAAAAGACGCAAAACGCCCCCCTTCTCACTCTTCGGCTTTACGCTCTGCTTCTTTATTCTGATTCCGTTAATATCTGATTCCCAGCTAAAATCATGGTTCTGCATAATCTCTTTTTTCCACTTGTCTATAAACCTACCCCCCAGTGCCCTACGCCCTGATTTGTAATTACGCCTCCCTTGCAAGGCGGTATATGCAGGGGCACGTTCATCGGCTACCACTCGTTACGTTGAGCAGCACACGTGCTTGTGGGTACTTCTCGCAACCTATGTAGAGTGTATCGAAAGCATCGCTGCCGTCGGTGCGGCTTTCGAGTCGGTCTTCATCGGTTTCGGCCAGCTTTTCTCCGCGCTTATCCTTCTTGCCGTTATACATGCCGGCCGTCTGAATTGATACGAGCAAGTCGGGGTTATTGGGTTCGTTGAAGTAGGGCATAAGCCGCGCCTGTCCCGAAAAGCCGCGGTTAATGAGCAGATACTTATCGATGTGGTTCCAAGGCTTCCCAATGTACACCGGGCGTACCCTCCAGCCGTTTAGTTTAAACTGGTGAATAACGTCCCATTCAAATCCCTCATCGCGTACCGCATAGTGATTACCCTTGGCTGTGGCATCGTAATAAAATATTACTTCGTGCAGGGGTAATGGCTCATAGTAATGGCAAAAGTCGTCGACAAGCGCATCGATCTTCCGTCCGTTCTTCACGTAGAATGATTTCAGTACATTCAGCCTCCGGTTCCCCTCGTCGGCTTGTCCGCACACAATCCAGTTAATCAGGTTGTTGTAGTCCATACCGATGCAAAGCGGGCGCGTGCGATCAATGTCAGCATCGAAAGCGCAGGTTCCTGCTGCAGCTTCAATGCGCCCAAAGTCGTAACCCATGTCGTCCAGACGGCTGTTATCGGTCATGGTATACTTGTGACGAGGGCGCATCGATGAGTAAAAGCCGTCCTTCATGATGCTCACCGGCAGGCACAATATGCTTGTTCTGAACACCATATAGGGTAAATCGCGCCTCATTTGCCTTATCCAAGCCTCGCCCAGTACTTCAATGTTCGTGAGTGATGAGTAGGTTCTATACAGCGTGCAATGCTTGCGCAGCGCACAAAGCATGCGCCTCACCTCGTTAAGCGTTTGCCGCAAATATTTACTTTCTGGTTCTTGGTCAAGTCGGGCGCGAAGGTTGTATTCTTCGGCGAGCAGCGCTTCGATGGTTTTTACGGTATCGGTGGTGGCTGCCTGTTCGTAGTTCAGGAACCAACTGCCTGCCTTTGTGCATGGCATGTCGCTCGTAATGAGCATGCCGTGATGAAAGTGCAGGTGGCCGAACTCTTTTTGCTGTCCGCGATTAGCCGGAAATGTTTCATCTTTCAGCCTTTCGAAGTTCACGAACTTAGCTTCGTCTATGTCCACAAAATCAAAGCTCTTAGAGTTCGAGGTGCCCACGCGGTCCTGGCTGATAATCTGCCCGATGGCACCGGTGTAGAAACTGATGATGTTGTCCCAGTCGTCGGGAACGATAAGAGGCTGCGGCCAACCAAGTTCCTTGGGCGGTCGTCGGCCTATGCACCAATGCACATTACGTTTGTAGCCCCAAGTTTCCCAGTGTTGAAACATCGAGGGCAGGGTGTTTGTTTTTGCGCGGATGGCCGTGGGGCTGACAAAGGCGGTGGTCGAACGTGGCATCTGCTGCATATTGCGTAAGTTAATGGCTGCGTGCAGCACGCCCTTGCCAGTTCCGCGTCCGGCCACCACCACCGACGTGTTGGCATCAATGGCCGTTACCTCGCGCTGCATACGGTTAAAAAATACTTTCTTCATGTTAAAATAAATGTGTACAAAAATGGGGGGTATAATGGATGCGATTTTCGCGTTTTTTTTTCACTATTATGCCATTTGTTTCGTATAAGCGCCTCATTCTGTAAAATTTCTGCCTAACAGCTTCGCGGTATTCCAAGCTGATTCCGTTAGCGGCACACCACGCATCGATGCCTCGGTTCAGTTCTCCGCTGCTGCCTACCAGCATGGAACATTCGCTCCACAGGTGCATGCGAAACAGATTATCAATCGATACCGACAACAGCCGCCTGCCGCGCTGCGTCAGGTGATTGTAATACTCAGGGCGGTGCATCGAATTGTCGGGTAAGCAAATGGCCACAGTTTCGGTGCTCTGATTCGTGGGGCACTCAGTCCGGTCAGTTTTACGTTTCAAATGGCGGGTAATTAGCAGGTTTTCATAGCTTCGGGCTGGGAATCGGACGGGATTGCCGAGTGCGTGAATGAGCCATTGGCGCAGATGGCCATTGAGGTGCAGATAAATTACGATGTCTTTCATGTTTTTTTTCTGTTTGGCGGTGTGAGTTCTTACAAACGCATAAATCCACGCTGCCCGACAGGTATTCATGAAGGGCAGCGTGGCAAGTAAAGCCTGCGGCATATTAGCCGGGAGTAGGGGCGCAGGGAATGCAGCTATTTGCCGGCGAATCCGGGGGCGCGATTGCCTGAGGGTTCAGCGCGGCATGCAGTTCGGCATAGGGGTGAAAGCTCGCCGTGCAGCGCGGAGGTTGCAGCAGGGCTTTGCCCGTGGCAGCATCAATCACCGTGCGAGCACGCTGATGCTTGGCATAAAGCAGTCCAAACCCGGACAGTGCTACACCGCCACCGCGCGCAAGTTCGCGCGTCATGATGCGCAGCAGTCCGTCGATGGCTTTGTAGGCGGTGGTAATGGTGAGCCGCTCCGTAACGGCCAGCTCCTGAGCCAGGGCACATTTGTTCATGTAAGTCGTAGTTGGGTTAGGGGTGTTTGGTTTCATTTTAGTCGGCTGTTTCAAGGTAAAGCACCGTGTTGGTGTCGTTAAAACAAATCGAGCTCGTCGGCACTGCTCGTTTCTTCTTTTCTTAGGGTGAAAGGGGCAGTGCTTTGCCGCAGCTCACAGCTTGTTGTTTCGTTTCACCAGCGTGTCGAGCACCAGCAGCATGGGTTCGTCGGCCCACCCGGGCGGAGTGTCAACACCCAGCAGGCTGAGCTGCCTGGGGCTGATGCTTTGGTACCAGCCATTCAGGCCACACACCCACATGCCCTCGTCCTCGTCGCGGTGGGGCATTTCCTTTTCGTAAATGTACATCTGGCCGCTGCGGTCGGTGGCCAGATACCATATTTCGCTGTATAAAAAAAGGGTTTCGTTCATTGGCATATTTTCTTTGGTTTTGTGCAGTTTTTATTACTTTTCGTGGGGAGGGTATTGCGCGAATAACGCGCCACCCATGAGCGGGCACGCCGCATTAGCTCCGCGATTGTTCGGATTAGCTCCGCGATTGTTCGCATTAGCTCCGGGCTCGTGTCAGCCTGTTGGCCGAGTGGTTAAAGTTCAGCGCACAGCCCCTCGGGGGGCAAGGCCGCTTAATGTTCGGGCGAAAGGGGCTTTTTGCGAATTTTGTTCTCGCGGCAGAACTGTTCGATGAGCCGGCGCAGCATGTGTGCCATGGGCTTTGCCCTATCGGCTGAAAGGGCATGCAGGCGGTTGTAAGTGGCTGGCGTTACCCGGAAGCTGATGCTTCGCGTGGGCTGTGAGCCCTCGGCCTCAGGGTCAAAGGGGGCATAGTCGGCCTCCAGCCCGTCGAGCAGTTCCTTCACGTCGGCCTCGGCACCGATGGCACGCATCACAATCGGAAATATTTCGGCAAAGTCGCGCCGCATCTGCTCCATTTCGCCATCCGAGTTTTTCAGGTAGGCACGCGCAAACTGCTTGGCAATGCGCTCGGTCAGTCGGTCGTAGTCGTTGAGCAGTTTTTTCAGTTCGTTGCGGTAAAAGCCGTGGGCGTAGATAATGTCCTGCGCCTCGCCCATCACGTAGGCAGCTATTTCGCTCATATACTTGGCCGTAACGATGAGCCGCCCAATGCGCTGAATGGTGCCGTTTTGCTGCATGGTGTCGATGCGCGCTTCGCACGCTGCGCGCTGCTCGTCGGGGGTGAGGGCGCGGGTCGGCGTAAATGCCTTGGTGGGCTTGTTGGTGGGGGTGGGTGTGTTCATAATTTTTCGGGGTGTTAAGTGAGGTGCTGCCGCACGCCGAGGCACGCGTGGCGTTGGCGAGCCACCATTTTCGCGACCGCGCGCAAATGGTACTGCCGCGTGCGGCTCTGCGTGTGGCGTTAATCGGTGTGTGTCAGTGGGTTACACACTTTGGGTTAAACAATTAGTTCGGGGTGCTTCAGCGCCATGCGGGCAGCTGTTTGCCGCATGGCATCGAGCTGCTGGCACACATGGCCCACGGTGTCGGTTTCGGCAAAGCAGTGCACCATCAGCGTGCCGCAGCAAATGCCCACTGTGCCGTCGGTTTCGCACAGCGCAAACTGTCGGCCAATGCGTCGGCAAAGGGCAGCCTGGCGAGCAGCCTTTCGCGCAGCGCTGCGCCGCGCCAAAAAGCGGTGAAGGGGTGTGGTGTAACGTTTCATTCCGGGGGGGTGAGGGTTAAGGGGTTGGGTAATGAACTGTGCTATCGGGCATTAGCCGCATGGGTAATTACAGCGCGCTGAAGGTGGTTTGCGTTCGCTCTAACGGGTTTTCGCCCTCAGCGCGTGTGATTTATTACCTTTGGGCGGAAAACCGCCTTAAAACGCAAATATTCTGTTCCTTAGTGCTGTGCGGCTTCGGCGTTGCGCTCCCTGGCAGCGCGTTCGGCCGCCAGGCGGTGGGGTTCGTAGCCCATGTTGTAGAGCCACGCCACCTCCTCCCACTCCGCGCGGCTCATGCCGTTTTCCTCGTGGTCGCGGCGGTCGGCCCGGGCAGCAGCTTCGCGGCGGCGGGTTTCGAGGCGGTCAATCTCCTTGCGCCGTTCGTCAAGGAACTTCAGCAGCCCGGTGGTAATGGCCATGGCATCGACCGCCCCGTAAAAGCGGCCGTAGCGTCCGGCCTTTACCTGCTGCAGGTAGTACATCACCTCGGCCACGTTGAGGTACCAGTACTGCGCCAGAATCAAGTCGCTGAGTTCGTCAATCTGCGCTTCGGTGAGCTTGTCTTTCACGCCCGTGAACTCGCTCAGGTTGTTGAGCTGAATGCTCAGCCACATTTTGGCCACGTTGCGCCCGTAGGCTGCGCTCACCACGCTCAGTGCCGGAGCGGTGCCGCCAAAGGTGCGTTCGGGGTGGGCTATGCAGGCCGTTTGCAGCGAAGGGCTGAAGGTGGTCAGGAAGTGTGCGGCCGGGCCGTAGCGTTGTTCACAGGCCAGGGCTGCCGCCGTCGTCGGCTGTTTCGGCAGCGAGCCGGGCAAGGTAGTTGGCAAAGCGGCGGTCGCGCTCGGCGCGTTCATCGTCGCGCTCACGAGTGCGCCAACCTCCCGGGGGCGGTGTGCCGTTTGCCGCTGGCGCGGCTGTGGGGTTTGTTCCGGTTTCATAGCGTTCGGTTTTTTGAATGATTATTTGCGGGCGTTCGGCTCGCGCTTTTTCGCGCTCGGCTTCGCGCTGGCGGCGCTGGGCTTCTTTTTGGGCGGCTTCGGCGGCACGGGCTTTTTCGGTTCTTTCCCACATGCGCGCGGCTGCTTTCCAGTCGGCCATGGGGCGGGTTCCGATGCGCCAACCTACACTGTCGTAATAGTCCGTGAAGTGTACAGCATCAATCGGTGTCCCCTGCTCGTCCATGTAGGCTTTCACCTCCTCTACACTCGGCCTTTCAAATGCCTTCGCGCTTTCTTTTTTTATTTTATTTTTTTCTTTCTCTTTCTCTTTCTTATTATATATATTATTATGTTGTGTACCGTCTGTTGTACTTTCTGTTGTCTCGTCTGTTGTACCGTCTGCCGACCCGTCTGCCGACCCGTCTGCCGACCCGTCTAAATTCAAATCATTTTCGTAAGTATTGATTATCAATGTATTATGCTCAATTTCTGCCGACCTGTCTGCCGACCTGTTTGCCGACCTGTTTGCCGACCTGTTTGCCGACCTGTCTGCCGACCTGTTTGCCGACCTGTCTGTCGACCCGTTATCTTGATAGGCATCGTAGTTAACTATTGATATACAAGTGATTACAGCCGATTTCTGTCGACCTATCATATTTTCGCGTTCCAGCATGTCGAGAAAGCGGTCTATCTTGCCCCTCGACCACCGCCAACGCCCCGAGAACCATTCGCGCGAATAGGCCACCTGTCCGCGCTTAATGGTTACTCGGTTGCCGCGAATGAACGTCACGCGGTCGGCAAAGTTGGCCAGCAACAGCAAGTCTATCCATGCCTGCATTTTCGTGAACGGCTCAGCAAAGTATAGCGGGTCGTCCATGATTTTGCGGTGCAGGCGTATCCAACTGTTTTCCATAAGCCATCGCGAGGGTTAAAATACGCTGCCACGATTAAAGCAGTAGCTCTCGGCATCGGCCTCCAGCTCATCCTTGGTTCGCATTTTGCGCTGCAGCATCCAGGCATCGAGCTCTTCCTTGTTGAAGTATACCTTCGAGTTCTTTTTGTAGTAGGGTATCAGCCGGCCCGAGGTCATGGTGTACATGCGCGGCAGGCTCCAGCCCGTGTAAAGGGCGGCCTCTTTCATGGTCAGCACCTTTTTCACGCCAATGGCCGTAAGGGCTTTCAGTTCGTCGAGTTTGGCGGCTAAATCTTCCAGGGTAATGGCCGCAGTGGTGGGGGTTTGATTTTCGGGATTCATAATTCTAAGGGTGTTAAAAGTGTGTGAGTGAGTTATTCTTCAATTGTGTAAAACAGCGTAGGCATCCAGCCCAAGCGGTAAGTGGCGCGGCCTATGTAGCACAGCGATAGTGCCGGGAACATGGCCCAGAGCCGTCCGTAGCAGAACATGGCTATGAGCAGCAGCCATCCGAAAACAATGAGGGCGGCAAGCAGCCATTTCAGCAGTTCGAACACATGAAGGAACGTGGTGGTGTGGGGGTGGTTCATAAGGGTGTACGAGGTTTTTTTTTAAAAAAAAGGGGGGGCGAGTGGTTTTTCCGAACGCGAATTTGAACAGAAGCGTCTACTAACCGTCCGCGTTGTCAAGGTCGCGTTTCGCGCGTTTTTGGTTAGTGGTGTATACCAGTGCGGCTTTAAGTATAACTTCGGCAACTTCCTTCGCTTCCATCATGTTGAGGAAGATGTTGACAAGTGCGTCGGTGCTGTATGTTTCAATGGCAGCTGAGAAGCGGCCGTTCTCGGCCAAAATGGCGAACACTATTCTTTTTTCTTCGTTTTCTTTATGCCAGCTTTCTATTTGCTCGAGTAGCTGGCGCCGTTTGTCGTTTTTGCTCATGGGTGGGTTATTCGTTAATGGGTTCTATGTCGATGGTTATTTTCACTTTGTCGATCATTGAGCTGGCTATTACGTTTTCGATTTCGCCTTGCAGCCAATCGCCGAGCAGTTTTGCCGCCTTCTGGTTGGTGATGCCCCGGCCGTCGTCGTCGTTGATCGCAGCCATGCGCATATCGCATTCGGTGTCGGTGAGTAGCACGCCGTTGTCAATCAGTTCGTATTCGTAGACGGCCTTCGTCTGCTGAACAGGATTTTCATTTTTCATTTTCTTTGGTGAGGGGATTAGGGTTTGGTAAATAATTGTTTGATAAATTCATTCAGTTCGTCGGCTGTTTCGGTGTGCAGTCCGGCAAAAATGCGGGGCATCCATGGCTGGTCGGAGCGGTTGCGCACAAGCACGCGGTCGAACAGGCAGAGCGGCGAATGGTCGGAGGCTGCGGGGGTAGAGTTGTAGGTTACATGGGGATTCATCATGGGTTTGGGGTGTTAAAGGGTTTTACATCAGGGGGTTCATTCAGGTGCCAGGCCACGTAGGCGTGCCAGTTGGGCGTCACAATTTCGTGCCAATCGCAGCCGGGGTGTTCGCGCAGCCAAATTCTTGTGCGCCTCACAATCAGGTTGGCCACATCGAGCGGTGTGGGGCATTCGGGGCTGGTGAGTTCGGCAGCGCAGGGAGGGATGGGCGGCGGCAGCTGATTGTCGGCAAAGAGTGGGAGTTGGTGAACTTCGCGCTTCATGGCTGTGGGTGGGTTTTGTGGCCTATTAGGCTGAGCGCCTGGGTGGGTGTCATTTGCCCCATGCGGTCGATGAGCAGGAGCATGGCGCGTTCGTAGGTATAGGCCAGGCAGGGCAGTGCCGGCATGCGGGGCAAACTGATGCTGCTGCGTTCGCCGCGGTAAATGGGGCATTTGGCATTTTCGGCACATTCATCGCAGCCGAAGTCGGCAGTAATGATTTGGCGAATTACGCTGTGTTTTGTTTGCATGGTTCAATGTGCTTTTAAGTTCATATTTCTGTTAGCAGTTCCGCGTTTTGGCCTATCCACAGCACGCAGTCCTGCCCGTTGAATGAAAAGTCAAACGCCTTGTTGCGCGGGTTATATCGGCCGTCAAGGATTGCGCCTTCCTTCAGTCCGCGTATTTCAGATAACAGCCAGTAGCCGCATTCCGTAGTGACCTTGACTATGGCTTTTGCCTTGATTGTATTTTCCATGTGCAGTTTGGTATTGTCAGTTCTTAAGTGCCGCGCGTTTGCCGCGTCGTTCTTCCTTTTCGCGCTTTTGGCGCATGGCCTTTGTTTCGTAGAGCCCGTATCGGCAGAGTATGAGCACCACGCCCTGCGGCGTAAGCCCCATTTCGTCGGCCACCTTTCCATAGATGCGCGACGGGGCAATGTCGGCATACTCAGGATTGCTGCGGAGCTCGCTCCATCGGTCGCACACGGCCTTGTGACGGGCCATTTTCTCGCGCTCGTGACGCGTCATAAATTCTTTCGTCATTGGGTTGTTTGGGTTGTTTTGTTTATATTTGCAAGTAGTATTGTTACGAGTTCGGAGAAATATTTCGTGATATATTTCCGAACGCGTTGCAAATATCGTGAGTTATTTCGATAAATACAAATAAAATCGGAAGAAAATGCGATTATTGCCAGTAAAATACCATAGTTTTAATATTAAAAACGAAATTTATCACGAATATGACAACAATACACGAAAGAATTAATGAGCTTGTAAAACATTATGGCAAAGGTAAAAACACAACATTTGCCTCTCTAATTGGCACAACAGAAGCAAATATTAGGGGGTATACGAAAAATGTTACTCCAAAAGTTGATATATTGGAAAAAATCGTGAATAATTGCGATAATATAAACCCATCTTGGCTACTGACCGGTGTTGGCCCCATGTTATTAGACGTAGCTCCCCCCGCTCAAGTAAGTTCTGTAAACAGTGCCGTAGCGATGCACGGCAATGCCATCAACACGGTAACGACCGAATCGTCCAATTCGGCGAGCCGCGACAGCCAAGAGCTACAATTGGCCAAACAAAAAATTGAAGCCCTCGAAAAATTGCTCGACGAAAAAGAACGGCTCATCAAAGTGCTGCTCGATAAGAAATAAAAAAATGAGTAACTTTGAACGAGTAAGAAAAATAAAAGAAACGGCAAAAGTCAGACACCAGGCGCGAAAAATTGGCAGGATATTTTTTTGATTTGTCGAAGCTATCCTTTGCTGGATTGATTGTCGGCTTGATATTGCCGCTATTTTCGGACATTAGTGATGTAACGAATTGGCTATCTGTGTTGTTCGGTGTGCTGCTTACCATCGTACCTGCACTTTTGGCCAATAAAATATTAAAGTGATATGGAAACATTTGTTGTAGTATATGCGCTTGGAACGGTAATTGTCGGCGGTATATACCTTTGGACATTTACGAAGCGTGGTAAGGAATGGTTGAAAAAATTGTAATTACAACAAAACAAGGAGTTCATCCGCATAAAGATGAACTCCTTGTCTCAAAAATAGCCATAAACACATATTGTAGCAGCTTTACCGCACTTCGATGCTTAGTAACAAATGCGCAAAGCTGTGCAATCCCTCAACAATTTTTTTCCCCTGCTCCGGCCGAGGATTGCTTCTGCCGGCTGCATAGTGCGCCAGCTGCTTTTGGTTGATGCCGGTAAGGCGCTCCAAAGCCGCAAACGACATGAGGCCGCGCAGATAACAAAGAACCGCACGAACATCGAACACAAAATCGAGCACCCAGTCATCGCCGAACGCAGCAGCAACCTCGTCACCGTCGGCCTTGGCACACTCCAAATAAAAAGACACACTCTCGCCTGCTTCCTTTTTGAAGTCGCTGAAACTGCCTGAGGTAGAAACGACCCATCCCGGTAGCAAATCGCAAGTGCCGCACAAGCCCGTTTCTGTAGGTGCCGTTAAAATACAAATACGTTTCATGTTATAAACATTAAAAATAACGTTACAAAGGTAAGTAGGTGCTCATAATTATTTTTACATTTGAACTAGCGCAAACCGCAGTGCAGAGCGACGGAGGTTTTGAAACCGCGGCGCCCTGTAAGGGCAATACGTCGTCAATAGGGGCAACGCCCCGACGACAATCAACCGCAAATCGGAATGCAGCCTGACTTCGCGAAGCAAAATTATTGCCACAAACGGCAAATTGATGTCTATTACACTACACATTTCTGATAGCCACAAAATGAGCTAAAGTGCGGTCTGGCGTTTTAGAGTTTCTATTCTTTCTTTGATAAGTTTCTTTGGAAGGCGGTTATTTGAGCTCAGAAGACGCTCCAAGGCGGTAATCATTTCACCACCGTCAACAACAGATTCCTTTGTCAGCATATCCGTGAGAAATAAAATACCAGAGACTTTTACGTTTTCAAGCGTAGCCTTATCCTTCAACTTCTTGTCACCGGTCAGCAAACGACAATTGTTGTCTATGGCATAAACCATGACGGAAATGTCTTCCACAGACAGATTACAAACACCATTGTATGCAGCAACCTTTTGGAAAACAGTTCCTACCTGCTCACCAGTAAGAGAGTGAACGGACAGAGTTCCCTCGTCAATAATGCTTTGGACTGCTGCATACTGTTCTGAATCTTCAATCTCGTTGATAATGACATCCAATGTACGAAAATCGAGATTAAGTTTCTTGCAATACGGTAGCAATCCTGCATTATAAAGGTCTATCAAAATATTTGTGTCATTAAGAACAATCTCCATACTTACATCAGATTGAGAGTGTCACGGACTTCATTGACTGACTTATCCAATAGTGCTGCTGCTTTGGAATATGAGATAACCTCACTGGCAAGCGCACGGTAGACCAAACGCTCAAAGCGGAAGGTATGCTCCATGGGATAGAGACTTTGTTCTACAGCCTCCTTGAAAGTAGGAAAAGCATTCTTCTTTTTATAGTAAGAAGTGAAGCGTCTGTCTGTAATGATATTCAGTTGAGCAGCCTTTACCATAAGAGCATCAACAGAAATGCCGTATTCGCGTTGAATGGCCTGTAGTTCGACCAAGGAAATATCGTGACGCGACTCACCAATCAGATTCTTGAACTTATCAGATGGTATCAACACCTCGTTTGCAAACACGTTACACATATTCTCCTTGTCAACGCCGTCAGCACAATGCATCAGAAGATGACCCAATTCGTGAAAAATGGTGAGACGCTTGCGTTCAGAACCCATATTCTTGTTGACCACAATAACAGGTAAGCCACCTGCCTCGTTGCAAGTGCCCGAGAAAGAGCTGTCGTGATCAATTTCAATAATCTTCACCCCAACGCTTTCCAATAAGTCAATAGCGGAGACAATGGCATCAGAACCGATGTTCAAGTCATTGCGAAGACGCAAAGCTAAGAGTTTCGCTTCATTCTCTCCCTCGACAGTCGTGTTACCATAATCCAAGCAGAATTTAGACGTTATGCCAAGAATGGACTCGATTTCAAGATACTTCTCTATTTCGGAGCAGACAAGGTGTTTTATAGACTCAACCTTTTTGCTTCCCAGGCTTGACTTCTTGCGGAACTCAAATTTGGAAGGGTCTATATCAATGGTGAAAGGACGGAAAAAGTAGTCAAGCTTCATCTTCAATGCGTGGGATAGCACAATTAACACGTCACTTGATGGCATCATCAGTCCCTTTTCATACTTTGCAATTGCACTTGGCGACACTTTACCATCAACCGAATTGCATAGTTCACGTTGTGACATACAACGGATTTTTCTGGCGTTAACCAATCTTTGAGCAAAAGTATTATCCATAATTAATCATGTTTAGGTGTGCAAAGTTACTAATAATTCATCAAAATGCACACCAACAACAAATGATTGATATAAAATAATTTTGAACACCTACTTAGTAAAAAAGCTACTTTTTTGATAGTATCTGCGGAATCCGCGCCACAGCTGTTTGCTTGTTCTTGTCTATGATTTTGGCATAAATCTGCGTAGTCGAAATGTTGCGATGCCCCAACAGCTTACTCACCGTGTAAATGTCGGTGTTCAGATCGAGCATGAGGCAAGCGAATGTGTGCCGCCCCGAGTGGAAAGTAATATGTTTGTTTATGCCGGCCTTTTCAGTCCACACCATCAAATGCTTGCACAACATATTAACCGAATTCGAGAATGGGAAAATACGGGTTGAATCATTGCCACGAGTACCCATATATTGTTCGGCCTGTGGCGAAATATCCAAATACTCCAAAGCCCCCGTCTTCTGCTGATGGAACACAATGCGCGTAAAATCACCCTGTTTCGATACGTCGCCCCATTTAAGTGCCACTACATCAGAAAAACGCAACCCCGTCAAACACGAAAAAAAGAACATACGCTCCACCAGTTTGTTATCGCAAGGGGTAGCGGCCAACAAGCGCAGCTCGTCTAATGTCAGAAATTGGCGTTCGTGTGCAGATTCCTCAATGCGTAATGTACGAATACGGCTCAGCGTTTCGGCAGGAACCAGTCCTTCACGTACGGCACAAGCAATTAAATGTCGGAATCTCGCAAAAGTATTCTTTGCGCTTGAACCCTTTAGCAAGGCATTTTTCTGCCGCGTATGCGTCAGTGGGTGAGCATTATGCAAATACGCAACAAAGCGTTCACTCCATTCCGGGGTAATTTGGTTCATCGTCATGGTGTTAACCCGAGCATCGAAAATTTCAAGATGTTTCCATAACCCACGGAACTTTATAAACGTGCTGCTTCTGAATCGCTGTTTCTTTTCTTTGAGGACTTTATGGAAGAACTCAGCAAACTTAACATGCGAACCTTTATTTTGGAATCCGAACACACCATTGCGAAGTTCCACAACCCGTTTTGCCCTTACTGCCTCGGCAAAAGCCATCGTCTCTTTATTTTTCGCTTTATCCGCTCGTGTATTTTCCGGAACCAAATAAAGGCGAAGGTATTCATACTTTCTCACCCCGGCTCGGTAAACATCCAAATAAAGCGAGAACCCACCATTTTTCAGAGGTTTCTTTCGCAGTGTTACATTATCTTTTTCGTTCATGTTATTTTGTTATAGTATTATTTTCAAGAAACAAAGAAACAACAAAATAACGACATATACAGAACAAGAACACCTAAAAAATTAAAAAGAAATCCATTTGAAATAATTGAATATCAGCAACTTATATAGCGGTAGTTACTCCATACATATTTATATTTATCGCCGAGTAAAGAACGTCTTGAACTATTTCCTGAACAGATCTACCAATGCTGCAGAATCTCTGAACTCTAAAATCAAAGGATTTAGGGCCAGCACAGCTACATGGCATTGCTGATATTCCATTCTTCTTGTATAGGGTATGTACTATCTTTGGCTAGGAGGGGATTCCACGGAACTTTTAAACTGCGCCCCAATGCCCCTGCTGGGAACTTCTTTCCTGATCTGCTCATTGTGATGTAATATTTTGTGAAGCACAGGTGTACTACATCCTTATGCTTCCGTTAAACATTACATCTTCTTCGTTGTTAGTACCATAGATTACCTTTGTTTTTCAACCATTCATACTGAAAATATACCAGTTTTTAGGATAGAGTTACAAACAAATAGGTTAACTTTGTTCCCCAAATGCATATAGGCCCATCAGAGAGAAGGTCTGTATACTAACTACAACCTACAATACATGGTATCATGGCTAAGAAAAACAAAATAAAGAAAGAACAGTTTATCGAAGTTTTACAACAAATTCCAGAAGAGGATTTACGTTCCTTCATAAAGAAAATCTTAAGTGAACCTGTTGTTAAAACCCAGTTTTTAAAAGCGTTTGAATCCTATTTTATCAACAAGGATTCAGTCAAAGTTTACCTTAATCAAATCGCTGAAGCCTTTTATAATGCCAAAGAAGAATACGACTACATTCCTTTCGACAAACAATCCATATTATTTGATCAAATGTATGATGTTTTGGAAGCGGCTAACACGTTCCGAGAGAAAGGCATTTTTAAAGCAACCATTGATATCTGCTTTGAAATACTGAGGGAAGCAATCATAGCGTTGGACAATTCGGATGACAGTGAAGGTTATCTGAGTATTATCATAGATGAAGCTTTCAACAGTTTGCATGCATTGGATGATGAAGAGGTATGTATATTGGATGAAAACGGACGCACAGCATTGATGGATGCTTGCTGGTCATGTATTCAAGACAAGGTATTTAATGGTTGGGATTGGTATTTGGATATATATAAAATTCTGTATCAGCATGCCAACTGTGAAAAAGAGTATGATGAAATATTGGAAAAACTGGAAAGTGATACCAACTTAAAAGAAGGATACATGTATTCCGAAATGATGATGCTGAAAAAGGATTTATTGACTGAATATAAAGGGGCAGAAGCCGGTAAGCAGTTTGCCCTTCAACATCTTCAGATCGAAAAGTTCAGAAGACAGGCTATTCAGGATGCCATGCAAGACTCGGATTACCAACGTGCCTACCAACTTTGCGAAGAAGGCATCATACAAGATAAAGAATATCCAGGATTGGTAACCCAATGGAACCAATGGAAACTTGAAATTGCGCAAAAGGAAGGCAATAATCAGATGGTCAAGGAGGTAACCTGCTACCTTCTTTTGAATGAAAACCATTTGAAAGAAGAATATTATAAATTGCTGAAAGAGGTGATTCCAACCGCACAATGGCCAGCCTTTATTGTACAATTGTCAGAAAAGGCACTTCCTGCACATGGTGGTTTATATACAGATATCTGTGCCAAAGAGGGATGGACTGAAAAACTGTACGCTTACTTGCAAAAGAATTCGTACATTTCCACCTTTATCAAGTATGAATCCGCCCTTCTGCCTACCTATCGGGAAGAACTTATTGACCGCTATATCCAGCACGCAATCCGAATGATGGATGTTCTTGAACGTAACAGAAGAACATATCAAAATTTATGTGATTATCTACAACGTGCCATCCGCATCGGTGGTCGGGATAAAGTGAACCAAGTCAAAGCAAAGTTGCAAACCCAATATAAAAGATGCAGGGCTTTGCAGGATGAATTATCTCATGTATCGTAACTAAATTGCATATTTCAACGCGCGATATCTGCCAACCTATCATATAATGAGCTGAAGTTTCCCACCCCTTCATATCAGCTATTTGAGTAATAGTTCCCTTCGGTGA
>ERZ791610.429-NODE-429-length-30405-cov-2.405964_pt1 | contig 30405 bp, 25 predicted proteins | sample MGYA00510061_ERZ791610 | MGnify/ENA primary metagenome ERZ791610 (study PRJEB30046, sample SAMN00791922) | human gut metagenome | study: EMG produced TPA metagenomics assembly of the A metagenome-wide association study of gut microbiota in type 2... | reverse complement strand
CAAAGACTTTGTTCCGCTTTGGCATGACATGATGATCATGTACAACCCGAATCATCTTCCGGAATATATTGAAACAGGCAAAATCAAAGCCTTCTGCGGCTGGGGTTTCAATTCGTTCATTTGGCCGCAGCCCCAGCAGTATCAAGACGCTTTAAAGAAACTCGACTTCGCTTTCTGCGCCGACTACTTCTATCGAAAAGAAAGCCACAGAGACATGGATCTCATCCTTCCGGCGGCAATGAATTTTGAACGCTATGCTCCTTTCGGTGTCTACGGTTCAAAATTTGCCCCGCGAACTCCGGTTAAACCGCTGGGTGAGGCCAAAGAAGACTGGCGAATTGCACTGGAGCTCGGATGTATCCTGGACGATCCGAAGCACTTTTTTAACGGAGATCCGGTTAAAGCGTGCAACGCCATTCTCAAGGAGTGGGGCGCAGAGTACGAAGCCGCAGTGGCTGCTTTGCCTGAGGTTTCCTCGCTGGAATGCAGAAAGAACGAACCGAAAAAATATGAAAAAGGGCTACTTAGACCGGATGGACAAGCCGGCTTTAATACGCCTACGGGCAAGATCGAGCTCTTCTCAACACGATGTGCAAAATTTGGTTTCGACGGTCTGCCGGTCTATAAACCGATGATGCAGCCCGACGGTCGCTTTAATCTAAGAATGATCAACGGGGCTCGCAAGCCATACATCACCCATTCTAAGACTCGTTCGGATGCTCCTTATTTATTAGAACTCGAACCGTGCAGCACGATTACTATGCATCCGAATGATGCTTCTGCGAGAGGTTTATCAGACGGAGATCGTGTTGAAATCTTCAGTCCTTTCGGAGGTCCGGTTAAGGCAAATTTAGAAGTATCGATTCTAGTTCCCCCCGGAACAATAGACGCTCAGTACGGTTGGAAAGGTGAAGAAGACACGCAAAGACTCGTTCCGAGACAATGGGATCCCCTCTCCGGATATGCGCCGTATTTTGAAGTCAATGTAGAAGTTAAAAAAGTTGGGAGCCAAAAATGAGTCGAATGGGAATTATTGTCAATGTCGATGAATGTATCGGCTGCCACGCCTGTTTCATTGCCTGTAAGCAGGAGAATCAAGTCTCACCGAATATTCAATGGAATCGGATCCGTAAAGTTGAGAATAGAGAGAAAAACATCATTAATTATTTTCGTGCCTCGTGCCAGCACTGCGAGGATCCGGCCTGTCTAAAAGTTTGTCCGATGAAGGCGGTTTACAAAGGACCTCACAGAGAGATTCTGATTGATCAGGATAAATGTATTGCCTGCAAGGCATGCTTAGCCGCTTGCCCCTATGGAATGCCGATGTTCAATGATCAGAAACTGACAAGTTATTTCGGTGAAAAACAGCCTTTATTTTCACCGTCTAATCCTCCGACCAAAAACGCCCAACCCGGAAAAGCAGAACACTGTACGCTATGTTCTCATCGTCTGGCTAAAGGCAAAGAACCGGCTTGTGTGGAAATCTGTCCGGCGAAAGCGCTGACTTTAGTCGATTTTGACGCGCCTACTGAAAAACAGAAGGCGCTGCTGGCTAAAGCAGTTTCATTAAAGGCCGGAGTAAACACTAAGCCTAAAATTCGCTACATCTGCAGCAATATGGATTTCAGAGAAGTTGCCCTGAAGTAGCTTTCAAATACTGGGAAATTATTGAGGCTTATATTTTGGCTGATGCAAAACCGGGAGCCACGCTTCGCATCAGCCCATTATTTATTCGTCAGGATATACCTGCTCGTCGTGGTTAACACGATTCGATCCGAATACAACCTTCACCGCATCTCTAAGATTATCCACTCCGATAATTTCAACGCCCGGAATATCGGCCGCTTTGTTCTTAAGCGGGACAATGATCCTAGTAAAGCCCAGCTTAGAAGCTTCCTTGATACGTTCCTGCCCTCTGGAGACCGGCCGAATCTCACCACCCAAGCCCACTTCTCCGAAAATCGCCGTCTTACTGCTAACTGCCTGATTCGTCATCGAAGAAACAATCGCGATAAGCACAGCTAAGTCACTCGCCGTTTCATTGATCTTAATGCCGCCGACAGCATTCAGAAAAACATCTTGGTCATAGGTTGAAAGAGTCACATGACGATGCAAAATTGCAAGAAGCATCGTGAGACGCTGGGCATCGGTACCGACGGTCAAGCGTTTAGGATTCGGGAGCATGGATTTGTCAACCAAAGCTTGAATCTCGATAAGGATCGGGCGCGTACCCTCTAAATTAATGAAGGTCACGCTTCCCGCGACCCCTTCTCTTCTTTCTGCCAGAAAAAGAGCCGAAGGATTTCTGACACCGCGCAACCCTTTGTCTGTCATCCCGAAAACACCTATTTCGTTGACAGAACCGAAACGATTCTTACAGGCACGAAGAATACGGTAGTTGGATTCAGGATCGCCTTCAAAATAAAGAACGGTGTCCACCATATGTTCTAAGACACGAGGACCGGCCATTGCCCCTTCTTTCGTGACGTGACCGACGAAGATAACGCCGATGCCCTTGCGCTTGGCGATTCGCGTCAATCGAGCAGCACACTCTTTAACCTGAGAAACGGAACCCGGCGCCGCACTTAAATCCTCGGAAAAGAGCGTTTGAATCGAGTCAATGACAACCCATTGAGGACTTGTTTCCTCGATGATGGCCTCGATTTTTTCAAGTTGAATTTCGCTGATAAATTTCAAACCTTTTGTATTGACTCCGAGACGCTGTGCACGAAGAGCAACTTGGGTCGGACTCTCTTCGCCGCTCGCATAGAGGCAAACTTGTCCAAGAGCAACCATTTTGCACATTGCTTGAAGAAGCAGCGTGGATTTACCGATACCCGGATCTCCGCCGATTAACACTACGGAACCGGGGACAAAGCCTCCGCCGAGCCCACGTTCAAGTTCACTGAATCCGATCAAGATTCGAGGACTTTCTTTGGCTTCGATTTCTGATAGGTCAAGAATGTCGCTGGTTCCCGCAAGCGCGGCTCTGCCCCTTCCGGCAGAAGCTGAAGCGGCTTGCTCTGCACGAGCATAACGGTTGGAAGATTCCGCTTCGATTCGGAATTCCTTCATCGTGTTGTAAGCTTTGCAGGAAGGACATTGCCCGAACCATTTAGGAGCATCGTAACCGCACTCTGAGCAGACCCATGCAGTTTTAGCTTTGGTTTTACTTGCCATATTTTTCTCGAATAATTCGGTTCTATTCTAATAGGCATGAATTTATCCTAATAAACGACATTTGATGTCGCTTACCTTTCTTATGCGTGATTTGTTTTGAAAACTCTCGTGAAACTCGGCTTTTCGATCCTTTTAGTCTTTGGCAAGAAAGCTTTTTGTTCGATAAAAAGAGGCAACGGAGTAAAATTCAGTCGTTAGTTGATTCAAATTATCTCGATTAAGCAATAAATGGCACACCCCACGATCTCTTTCACCGACAGGTACAGTTCGACTCTGCAGCCTCTGCTCCTGCTGGCTACGGATTATGTGGCCATTATTATTGCCGAATGGTGCGCAGTCGGAGGCAGAGACATTGTTCTTGATTTCCTAGAAAGAAAGAACGATTGGTTTGAGTTGAACAATTTTTATTTCTATCTATTTGTTCCTCTCATTTTTATGGTTTTCCTCCATTGGGGGAGAACTTATATTCGTTTGCTCTCCATTGGAGAAATGATCCGAAGAACCTTCTATTCGGTGATCTACGCTATCGTCGTGTCGATTGTCGTTCTGTTCATCGCAGGTAAGGCTCCTGTTGTATCTCGCCTTTTTATCGCATTCCTAGGCTGCTTCGTTTTCGTTTTTGTTTGTGGCTCTCGCCTTCTTGTTCGTTACCTCTGTAACCGTGCCAATATCCTTTTAGAACCGACGATCATCATCGGATCCGACGACACTGCAAAACGCGTCTTGAACTATTCCGCGACAAACTCCTTTTTTGGAATCAAAGTCGTAGGAATTATCGATGATAAAACTTCTGGGACCGCCCTAGAAGGAAAATACCCCCGGCTCGGCTCTACGGACAAGGCCGCAAGAATTATCCTTCGGACAGGAGTACAAAACATCCTGATCCTGGCCCCGAGAATGGAAAAACGGCGGCTTTACACGCTTATTGATGAAATTTTTCCTCTGGTTAAGAATATTTCCTTCGTACCGGAAACGGAGGAGCTACCCGTATCCAATATGGAAATGCACAGACTGTATTCTGAAAATCTTGTCGTCATTTCCGTTAAAAATAATCTCTCACGGTGGTACAACCAATTCTTTAAGAGAGCATTCGATCTATCGGTCGCAACCGTCGGGACGATTGCGATTTCACCGATTCTTTTAGGGATCGCCATTGCCATCAAAGCCTCAAGTCCGGGACCGGCCTTTTACGCTCATCGGCGTATCGGTAAAGATGGTGTTCATTTCAACTGTTATAAATTCCGCTCAATGGCGGTCGACTCCGACAGGCGCTTACAAGAATATTTACGGGCCAACCCTGAAGCGGCAAAAGAGTGGGAAGAGACGCATAAACTCAAGCATGATCCGAGAGTGACTAAGATCGGAGCATTCCTTCGTAAAACTTCGCTTGATGAATTGCCTCAGCTTTTTAATGTCATTCGCGGTCAAATGAGTCTTGTCGGCCCAAGGCCTATCGTGGATGAGGAAGTCATTAAATATGAGGTCTTCTTTTCCGATTACACAATGGTTAGACCCGGGATGACAGGCTTATGGCAGACAAGCGGTCGAAGTGATACCTCCTACAGTCGCCGAGTCCGATTGGATGCTTGGTATGTGCGCAATTGGAACATCTGGCTGGACATCAGTCTACTGGTTAAGACTGTGAGAGTTGTCCTATCCTCCCACTCCGGAGCTTATTGATCTCGACTGGAAGATTAGATAAACAATGAAATTTTTAGTCACCGGCGGCGCGGGTTTTATCGGCTCCTGCTTTATCCTCCAAAGGATTGCAAACGGAGATTCCGTTCTTAATCTCGATAAGCTAACTTACGCAGGCAATCCTGAAAACTTGTCCTCAATAGCCGATCATCCAAATTATTATTTTGTCCAAGGAGATATTGCCGACAAGTCTTCGACCGCAAAAATATTCCGCGACTTCAAACCGGAGTTTGTCGTTAATTTTGCAGCAGAAAGCCACGTAGATCGCTCTATCTTAGAGCCGGAAGCCTTCCTTCAAACTAATGTCATTGGCACTACCCGTCTACTCTCTTCGGCCTTGGACTACTGGAATCATTTGTGCAAAGCCGAAAAGGACAGTTTTAGATTTCTTCATGTTTCCACCGATGAAGTGTTTGGTTCACTTGGTAAGAAAGATCCCTCATTCACGGAATCGAGTCCTTACAGACCTAACAGCCCCTACTCTGCTTCCAAAGCGTCCGCAGATCATTTCGTCCGTGCTTTTAATCGGACCTATGGCCTACCGACGTTAATAACGCATTGCTCTAATAATTACGGCCCTCGGCAGTACCCTGAAAAACTAATTCCACTTATGGTATTAAATGCTGTCGCAGGTAAAGAACTTCCTGTTTACGGTGACGGGGCGAATATTCGGGACTGGATCCATGTTGAAGATCATTGTTCTGCTATTGATCTTGTTGTCAGGAACGCAGCTCCCGGAGCCGTGTATAACATCGGCGGAAATTCAGAGTTTTCAAACTTAGAGATTGTTCGGGCAATTACTGAAATTCTTGATGAGGTTAGTCCAAGAAAAGACGGCTGTTCGTACTTCGATCAGATTCGTTTCGTTAAGGATAGGCCCGGACATGATTTTCGTTATGCCATAAACAGCAACAAAATATTTAAAGAACTTGGCTGGAAACCTTCTTACTCCTTCCAAGCCGGACTCAGAGAGACTGTGCTCTGGTACCTGAGTAATCCGGAGTGGATTAAGAACGTCAAAAATAAGCACTACAGTGACTGGATGAAATTAAATTATGAAGACCAGCGTTCAAGGAGCGACTAATCTTCTCGGATCCTCCGCCGGTCTTTAGGATTTCTTGCTTACTAATTATGAGAATCAAACATTTCGAGATTGAAGGTTTAATCGAATTTTTTCCCGACATTCATAAGGATGACCGCGGGTGTTTTGTCGAAACATGGCAGGAAACTCGTTATCAAAAACTTGGTATTTCCGGTCATTTCGTTCAAGACAACTTTTCCTTTTCATGCTTTGGAACGTTAAGAGGACTGCATTTTCAGAAAAAATATCCGCAAGGAAAGCTCATTACTGCTATAGAGGGAGAAGTCTTTGACGTCGCTGTAGATTTAAGAAGAAGTTCTCCGACGTTTGGTAGATGGCAAAGCGTTGTTTTAAACGGGATAGACAAAAACCAACTTTGGATTCCTCCTGGGTTTGCCCATGGTTTTTTCGTTTTAAGTCCTAAAGCCTTAGTCACCTATAAATGCACTGACTTTTATCATCCCAGCGATGAGGGATGCATTAAATGGAATGATCCGGATGTCGGAATTGATTGGCCAATAAATACAAATCCGACACTAAGCCCCAAGGACGCTTGCGCCCCGTCCTTTCGAACCTTCACCTCAGGTTTAGTCTCATGAAGATATTGATTACGGGGTCAACCGGTTTGCTTGGGAGAGAGCTTGTCAAAAAATTCAGCCGACACTCGCTCCTCCTCCCGTCTTCAAACGAACTTAACGTCACAAATGCAGCCCAGGTCTACCGTTTTTGTCGGGAAAACAAACCCGACATCATTATCCATAGTGCTGCTTATACAAATGTAGATGCCTGTGAGATAAACCCCGAACTTGCTTTCGCTGTAAATGCAGATGGCAGTAAAAACATAGCTCGAGCCGCTTACGAGTCAGGTGCCAGGCTCATTGGAATTTCAAGTGATTATGTTTTTGACGGAAAGCTTAACAGGCCTTACAGCGAATACGATGTCCCCTTTGGCCCCTTATCCGTTTACGGCCAAAGTAAACTGTTAGGCGAGCAAAACATTCAAAACAGCTGCGATAACTGGGTGATAGTGAGGGTTAGTTGGCTTTATGGTGAGGGCGGTAAAAACTTTGTCTCGACAATGCTTAAAGCCGCTAGAAGCGGCTTGCCTGAAATAAAGGTCGTAAATGATCAAATCGGGAATCCAACGAGCACGGTTTCTGCAGCTGCTGCGATTGAAAGACTTCTTGAAACTGATTTCCGGGGGATCGTCCATGCAACCTGTGAAGGTGAGGCCAGCTGGTTTGACTTCGCTCAAGAAATATTTAGGGCTGCAGGTATCAATCAAAAAGTAGTTCCGTGCACTACAGAAGAATATCCTCGCCCAGCGCCCAGACCACGAAATTCGAGACTAGAGAACCGAGTTCTTCGAGAGCTGCAGCTTCCTCCGATGTTGGATTGGCGAAAAGAACTTAGCTTGCAAATGAGGGCGCTCATTTAACATACCTTGAATTTTCCTTTAAGACCTCGGATAAATACGGCGGGATTGTTCGGTCTTTGGTCGGCCGATATGTTTTGTCTAAAAACTCCAACGCTCCCGCAGCATTAATTAAGACAATGCGGTGAGGCTCGACGAAAGCGTCCCGACTCCAGCCTGTGGAATACACCCAGTCTCTTCTTCCTGCTTCTTTCCAAATAGAGGTTCCGACCGAGTAATCCTGAGTGGGGTTAGAACATCCAAGCACCTCTGGCAGAAGCGTAGGAACTAAATCCAAGTGCGAAGTCATATACTCAACATTGGCCGATTTTTTACCAGGCCAATGGATCACCAAGGGAACTTTTATCTGAGCGTCTGTAAAGTTTCCGCCGTGCCCCCAAAAATTCAGTTTGTTGTCATTAAATTCATCGCCGTGGTCTGAACTGATCACTACTATCGTGTTGTCTAACAAGTTCTTGCTATTTAAGTAACCCAAAACCTCTTGAATCAAATCATCCGTATAACGAACGGCGTTTTTGTATCGAGCAAGATAGGGAGCAGGATCGAATGAGTTATTCAGCTCCATATGATTGACCGATTTCCAGTAAGGTTTGAAGACTTCGTATTTTTCGCCCGAAGGAAACTGGTATCCGTGTACAGAATCTAAGAATATGAAGCTGAAGAAACGAGATCCCGGTTTTAGTCCGGATTGCCATTTTTTGAAATCTTCCACAGCAAAAGCATCAGACTCTACCGACGAATCCCCTCTGGGGTATACGTTTAGATCGCGAACTGTGGAAAAAATCGACTTATGGAATTCGGGCATATTTAACGGAGCTCCGGTAAAAATGCCGATTTCATAATTTCGCTTTTGAAGCGCCGAGATTAGAATGCCTGACGTTCCGGTTGTCAGAGAACTTGTCCAATATTTTCCAGGCAGCCCCGTGAACAAAGAAAAAATGCCGTGCCTAGTGTTATTCCCGTTCGAGTAATGGTTATTGAATCTGACGTTTTCTTGTGCAAACTTCCACGTATTCGGCATGACTTCTTTTGTAAGCATGTCGTACCTTAGGGTATCTACAAACAAAAAAAGGATGTTGTAGTCTTGACCTTTACTGCAATTCAATGGATTTAAAGGATAATTCATTAAACCGCCCTCGCTAAGATTAACCTTCTTTGTATCTATGGCCTTTCTGTCGACGAAGCCGTATTTCTGAAGAAAAGAATTCATTCTGAGCGGCCTGGCTAGGGGAATCTTGTCAAAGATAGAAATCAGACGATTGTCGAAGTTCGCGAAACCCCAGGAGTAACTGAAGTTTGAAACTGCAAATCCTATAAAGCCAATGGCGAACAATGTGTAGACGGATTTCCTGTACTGCGAAAAATAAAATGAAAGTCTTGCAAACAAATATGAGAAGAGCAATATCCCCAGAATCATCAGCCCTATTTCGCCAAACATCCTCCACGAAAAGGACACGATTCTTCCACCCCCAAACAAGGTCATTTGAATCATTGCGAAATTCAAATGTGTGCGATAAAGAGGATATACGAAAGAATCACTAATCAAGAAGATCAGTAGCAACGAATCAATGAGAACAAAAAGTCCTATAGACGTCTTTTTTAGGTTCTTGAATAAGGGATAAGTAAGAAAAATCGTCCCAACAATAAGGGAAATCAGAGAAAACAGCCCGAAGGTGTAACTTATAAAAATAAGTATTTGTCCAATATCCCATCTTCCAAGCAAACTGGAATTGAATAGACTCTTCAAACCAAGTAAAACGGCACAGATGCCTATTAATAGAGAGTTACCAATAACGGGCGTTATCTTGAAATTTCTCTTCTCTGCCATAAATTAAAATTCCAGCGCTCACCAAACTAATAGACTACAAATTTACGTAATTATTTTCGCGAGCAAACTATAAAAGTACTTAGATTCAATTGTTGAATTATGGTGCAAAAATTGTCTGCACAAATAGTAGGCCCTTATAATGCTCCGATTTTAGGCCCAGACTCGGGTTCACTTTATTTTACCCCTCTACCTGAGTTTATGGTTCATATAGGCAACTACTTATCTATTTGATTCATGCGTACCCTAATTACCTTCGCTTTAATTTCCTCAACATTGTTCTTTCAAGCACCATCTCTAGCAGAAAATATAAACGGCAATCAGAGATTCGAGAGTTTTAATCAAGTTAAAAAAATTTTGGAAAAAGATGTTGTCTTTGACCATCGCTTCACGCTTTATTGCCAGGCTCCTTTTATGGCGAATAAACAAATTCTGCTACCGGAAGGATTTCAAACAATCTCACATAAAAAGCGAGCCTCAAGAATTGAATGGGAACATGTCGTCCCTGCAGAAAATTTTGGTCGCTTCTTTATGGAATGGAGGGAGGGCTCGTCTGATTGTTTTGATAATAAAGGAAAACCATTTAAAGGCAGGAAGTGTGCAGAGAAAACCAATAAAACATTCAGGTTGATACAGTGTGACATGTACAACTTATACCCTTCTATCGGAGCTGTGAATGCAGAACGAGGTAATAAAAACTTCGGGCTTCTTTCGGAGACCCTACCAAATAGTTTTGGATCCTGTCCAATGAAAATATCAGAAAACAGGGCGGAACCTCCTAAAGCCTCTAGAGGTGCCATTGCGAGGACTTATAAATATATGGCATATGCCTATCCAAAATTCAATTTAAGTAAACAACAAGCTCGACTGATGGATGCATGGGATAAGCAATATCCCGTCCAAAGATGGGAATGCATTCGTGCAAAGCGTATTGAAGCTATACAAGGAAACGAAAACCCTTTCGTTAAAAAACCTTGCCAAGAAAACAAACTTTGGTGAAAACTTAAAAGGACTAAAAAGCCACATTCGTAAAAAGAAATCTCCTAAAGAATTGTAAATAAGGGTAAGATAGATGAGTTAACTGAAAAGTCACTGCTCTCAATAGGAGAATTCCAATGAATAAGACTGAAATGATTGAAGCCGTTGCATCCGAAACCGGACTCGCCAAAACTGAGGTCGCAAAAGTTCTAAACGCCTACACCAACACAATCGTGAAGACAGTTGCGGAAGGCGGAGAGTACACTGTCATCGGTTTTGGCAAATTCTATGCAAGCCAGCGTCAAGCACGCACCGGCCGCAACCCTTCAACCGGAGTCGAAATCAAGATCCCGGCAGCTATGGTTCCTAAGTTCACTGCAGGCAAGGCTTTCAAGGACGCTGTTAATGCACCTAAGAAACCGGCCCGTAAAGGAAGAGCCAAAGCCAAGAAATAGTTTCTTCTGGTATCTCGAGACCCGGCCGCCGTGCCGGGTTTGACTTTTTGGAGATCGTAAATTGGTCTGAGATAACCTTCTTCTTTTCTCACTTGAGAAAAATCCCTCTCTTCCTTGGACGAGCTTTTACGTTTTCGAACTAAATATGTCGCGAGAGAGGTCTAAGGGAAAAGCGTTAAGTAACGGCTCTGCGTTAAATTGATAAGGAGGAACGCTTGCTATTGATAGGATAGTTTCCATTAACTTTTCATCAAGTATTTGATCTTTTTTTACTTGGATAATTGGAAACTCATATTTAACTCCCGGGCAATCGGATTGAAATCTCAGACCCGACAAGTAATCCTCAAACTTAAAGTCTTGCATTTCTTCCTTTTTGTGAATGGAAGCTCCACAGACAGTAAATCGTACGGCTGGAACTTTGTAGGCGTTTGCCAAAATCAAACCATGTAGAGAAGAAGAAAAAATGACGTCACAAGAAAGCAACTCGTCGATAAAAGATGTGATATCTGAATATTCTCTTTCTATTGCGATGTATTTCACATCATTTCTTTCGGTAAACAAGAAATCTTTGATTTTGTGATGCTTCCAATGGCAAATTACTCCGACTTTATATTTCTTTTCAACATGTCGTGGAAAATAAAGAGCCGGTAATAATAATCCTGGGTCGCCGAACACTTTCGGACAATCGAAGCCCGCCTTTTTAAGTATCTCCCAAGATCTAAGACCTCTTACCGCAAAAAATTTCGGAGGCAAGTACTTTCCTCTGAAAAATTGACGAAGCATTACAAACCAAATTTTCCAGCTTGGTGTATGGCTAAGAAAACCCGAACCCCAAACGTAAGGAGCGTTACAAATCTCATCTCTTCCAAGAATGGATCCAATAGCATCCAAATGTGGTCTTCCGTCCTGTTTATCGTATCTTTCGACTTTCTTACCGGATAAGTCTTCTACTACATATTTGGAAAGGAGATCCCCGAAATTTCCACTTTCTTCTTTTGCAGCATAAAGTAGACGGATTTTGTTGTCGACGGTTATAGTTTCCTCAATTCCTTTGTCGCTGTTAAAAAAAAATGAATTAGACGACACTCTTTTTTTATCTGATAATCGAGCTGTTAATGGGTTGGGCATGATAACTTATTCTCGGTGGGTATTTATGTTGTTCTGTTCCTCATAAAAAGTAGATTTTATATAATTTAAGGAAGCTCTGCAAAATACGTAATTTTTCCCAATCGCCCTTCGGAGGCTTTATTTCCGAAGAATCTGACGGGAATTTTCCATCGGGGAGGAATTGATCAGAGCCTAATCAATCAGTTTCCTCCCTCATAGATACAATTATCCTAGGCGAAGCTAACCTTGGTTCGATTTTCGAAGCAATTTCCGATGAACATGTTGGCAATCGAGGCCAGCATTGTTAAGCGCGCCGTATTTTTGGCCAGCCCTCTGTATCTGACTTTCTTATATCCGAACTGAACCTTAATTCGATGAAAGGCGTGTTCGACCTTGCATCTAATCGAACTCAGCAGTATTTCGTCGGCAATTCTCTCTGCCGAGAGCTTCTTTCTCTGACTGTAACGTTTCGCGGCCGTATAAGTTACTCGTTCAGGATCTGCACTATCGCGCTTTTCCATACCGAGATATCCGGAATCACCGATTACTTCCCAGTCATCGGGCGGCGTAATTCATCGGCTTTTGTCACATCGTGAACATTAGCCGGAGTCGTTATCACCGTGTGGATGATTCCTGTGGCTTTGTCCACGCCAATGTGCATCTTCATTCCGAAGTGCCGGTTGCTGCCTTTCTTCGCCGAATGCATTTCAGGATCGCGCTTTTTGTCGGCGTTTTTCGTCGAACTCGGCGCTTCAATAAAAGAGCCGTCAACAATCGTGCCCTTGCTGAACAGAAGCCCCCTGGCGGTAAGCTGCTGCTTGAACAAATCAAAGACTTGTTTGTCCGGACCGTTTTTCTCAAGGAGATGACGGAAACGTAGGATCGTGGTCTCATCGGGACATTTTGAATCCATCGTCAGACTGACAAAGCGGCGACATGCGAACGAATCGTGAAGCGTCTCCTCACACATGGGATCAGAAAGGTTATAAACCAGCTGAAGGAAATGAATGCGGATCATGAGTTCCAGAGGATAAGGCTGAGCGCCGCGTTTGCCTTCACTGTAATAAGGGCCTATCAAAGATTTCAAGTCCTGCCAAGGAATGATGCGGTCTAAAGTCTCCAGGAACTTTGTTCTTCTGGCACCGCCCAGCTGCGGTGAGGTTTCTGCAAATAAATCAGCGAATGTGGGGGCTTTAATCTTCATAGTCACACTTTTCGGCAGTGTGCTAATTATAGCATATCACCCACCTTTTGTGCAGAGGTTCCGTAACAGGCGAACAAAAATAAAAGGTATTACCTATTGAGGCCCTTCCTCGTTTAACTGGATTCTTATGCTGCCGTTCCTCCTAAAGGATTCGCTAATTAGCTTTAGAATGTTTCGGTCATTGACATTAAAATTTTGAGCAGCTGCTTAAAAATATCTTCAACAAACAATTATGAAACCTTGGTTTGGACTAGGAAAGCTAGAACTGGCTGCATTTGTCTTTTTCAGCCTTTTTCTCTTGCTTCAATGCCTCTCTATTGCGGCTGCCAACGTAGCACTAGGATTTTCCGTTTTTTTTATTCTTTGCCTCTTAATCAGCGCGTTTAAAAACTCCAAAAAGAAGGGGTTCCTTGAGATCTATCAACAGAATAGATTTCTTTGCCTTTTGTTCGTTTTGTTCTGGGGAACAATTCTTTGCTCGGCCATATTTAGTGGCGACCTACTTAAAGGGAGCAAGATTTTTATAGGTCAGTTTGTATACCGAGCTGTTCCTCTTTTCATTATCTTGTTCATTTTCCCTAAAAAAGGGTTCGCCTCATTTTTTTTGTTCCTGTCGCTTCTTTCCTGTATTCTCGATGTCATCGGCGGGATAATTATTCACGGAGATGGCCCCCGTTTAAGAGGTCTTTATGGCCATCCGATGACTTTGGCTGGGTTTCTCATAACCTCTTTGCCCATCTTGTTTTGTTTCCTTTTAGATTGGAAACAAAACAGAAAGGCATTATTCTTAACCATTGCGTCCTTTCTAATTGGCTTTACCGGACTTCTTCTAAATGGAACTCGAGGAGCATGGCTGGCTCTGGCAGTCACTCTTCCATTGGTTACGATTCTTTATGATCGCTCCATTAAAAAGATCCTTTTTCTTGTTGTCTTTGCTATTGGAACCTCTTTAGTATTTTTCAACTCTCCCCAACTTCAAAATAGAGCGGAAAGCATCACAAGTACGACACTGCAATCCAACACCGAAAGACTCCTCATGTGGGAGTCCGCCTGTGAAATGTTTAAAGATCACCCTGTATTTGGTGTCGGCATTGGTCAATACTCATCGAAATACTTAACTGAGTACAAGTCACCCGAAGCTAGAGAGAAGCAGAATCACTGTCACAACAACTTCTTGCAAATGCTTGCTGAAAATGGCGTAGTCGGATTTATCGGTTTCTGTTTATTGTTTGGCTATATTCTTTTGTCATCCCTTAAGAAAGCCCTATTTAATAGTTCGCCCTATCACGTATTAATATTCGGCAGCACTTTAGCCTTGCTTCTGCAAGGATTCACCGAATACAACTTCGGAAACTCCGCCGTTATTAAATATTATTGGGCGATCTTAGGTTGTCTGCTCGTGTTGGCGCACCAGAGTGAAAATAAAACTTCCGGTAGTTCGTTTCCACCCTTTCAATGCAATAAAACTGAAATATGAAAATAGGGATTGTTTGTAATGCCCTTGCTAACAGTGGCGGCATGGAGCGTTACACATTAGACATAATCAGAGGATTCGTAGCTTCCGGACATGAAGTTACCGTCTTTACGAGAAAAGTGGATGTCAGCCTTTATGAAGCAACTCTCGTGAAAACCGTAAAGATCAATACTTCATTCTTACCAAAGAGGTTCCGAGACTTTTATGTTTCCAATCTTCTGCCCTCTTTGAGAAAAAAACATCCCGTGGATGTCATGTTGGGTTGCTGCCGTTCTAGGCATGTGGATATTGTTATTTGCGGAGGCACTCATCCTGGTTTTCTCAAGGCAACGAGAAAGAGGAAAAGCATTTTCGACAGATTTGTTCTTCCCTTCGAAAAAGCATCCTATCAAGAGGCAAGCTACGTAGTTGCTCACTCCCAGTTGGTTGAGAATGAAATCAAGACTTACTACCACGTTCCGGAATCACGCTTGTTTTTAATCCCGCCGCCTGTGGATTTAAGTATTTTTAAACCGGCATCAGAAGGAAATCAACAATCAAATTCCTCCCAACGACTATCTTCTTTCTCACAGCTGAAGAACAAAACGGTTTTTCTCTTCGTTTCTTCCAGCCATGTCCGGAAAGGATTCAAGCTTCTGGAAAAATATTTTGAAAATACCGACTTACCGATTGCACTGGCCGTTGCCGGCCGCCCACTCAAAAGAAACGACTACAAAAATATTTGTTATGTTGGTTACGAGAAGAACATGGCTGCTTTATATTCCCAGGCTGATTTCTCTATTTTGGCTTCGACCTACGAACCTTTTGGCCTGGTCCCCGTAGAGTCGCTGTGCATGGGTGTTCCTGTGGTGATTTCTGAAAATCTCGGCTGCAAAGGTTATATCTCAAACGCCGTAAAGGAAGAGTTCAATCCTTTTTCAATTGATTCTCTTGACAAGGCGATTAGAAATAGCCTTTTTCGAAAAGATTCCATGACAAAAGCCGCAAAAGAAAAAACTTCCGAGAAATTCTTAGTCGATTTTTCGTTGGACAAACATCTCGCAAAACTTCTAGAAGTTTGTGAATTAGCAAGAAGAGAAAATGCAAACAGAATTTAGTAAAGGCGGAGCCGACTTAACAGCCTACATAATGACTAAAAATGAAGAACATTGCATTGCTCGCTGTGTTCGGGCGCTCTCTTGGTGCCCAAAAATCGTAGTTGCTGATACAGGATCTTCTGATGGAACAAAGGAAATTGCCAAGTCATTAGGCTGCGAAGTTATTGATGTTCCCTTTGATGGCTTTGGTACCACCCGTAATCGAATCCTTGAGCGAATAACTTCGGATTGGATTGTTTGCTTTGACGCTGATGAAGTTTGCACCCCGGAGTTAGCAAAAGAGGTCCAAGAAAAATTAAAAAATCCTTCAGCTTCAGCCTATCTCGCCAACAGATTGACCTACCTTCTTGGTAAGCCTGTTTTGCACTCCGGCTGGAATCCTGACTTTAGACATGCTGTGCTATTTAAGAAGAGCGATTATCGTTATACAGACAGAAGAGTCCATGAAGGCTTTACTACACAAGGAAAAGTAGAGAAGTTGAAATCTCCTTTCCTTCATTACTCCTTTCCAAACGTTAAAACCCTCATGAGCAAAGAAATGCAATATGCTGATCTCGGCGCGGATGCCATGTTGATGAAAAATAAAAAAATCGGAATGTATAGAGGGTTAGGACACGCAGCATGGGCCTTTTGTAGGCATTTTTTCTTAAGAAGAGGCTTTTTAGACGGCTGGAGAGGCTTTCTTATCGGCATTTCGGCGTTCCATACGACTTTTTACCGTTATGTTATCGCCATGGAAAAACTGTCCGAAAAGACTGAGAAGTAACAAAGGGTTTTAAATGAATACTAAAAACATAAAGTTTTTTATCTACTTTCCCCTCCTTCTAGGACTGGTTTTTTCTCTTTTAAGTTACAGGTTTACTTCTCCGAACGAGTTTACTGATACCCAAATTTGGAGTTCGATCTACTTTTTCGCATACTCGTTTTTCTATTACTCCTTTTTAAATCTTCTTCTAGCCTCTCCTTTTGCTTTAATTTTTCTCCGCTACAGAAGAGTGGGTAAGGTCTTTGCTTACATTGTTTTGTCGGTATTCTTAATTTTCTTTGTGGCCGACAGCTTTGCCTATCAGCAGTTTAGACTTCATCTGAACATTGCTATGCTTCAAATGACTCTGCTGGGAGGCGGGCAGGTGGTGAGTTTTTCGGCCTCCATGATTTTTCAAATCGTCCTGTTAATGGGCGCTTGCTTCCTTGCAAGCTTGTTCTGCCTTTGGCTGGCCAATTTACTTTCCGGAGAACAAAGCCGCCTCAAACCGTCGTATCTTCTTATTTTCATTGCTTTGGGCTTAGCCGTATGCCAGGGTGTTTACGGATTCGGCTTCGCTTACCACAACCCGTATACGGCCAAAGTCGAAGAGAACCTGCCTTTAAGCCGCCCTTTACATTTCAATAAGCTCTTGATAAAGACAGGGCTCGTCTCTCGAGAAGACGTTTATACGTTCAAAAAAACAGACGTCAAAGGCGCCATGAACTATCCTTTAAGTAAGCTCGACTGTTCCGGAGGAGAGGGCTACAACATTGTATTTTTGGTTGTTGATGCACTTCGTTTCGATATGATCACCGAACGAACAATGCCGAACGTCACTGCTTTCTCCAAGAATGCAATCAATTTTAAGGAGCATTATTCGGGTGGCATCAATACTCGTCATGGGATTTTCACCCTCTTTTCTGGTATTCCCGGTTCATACTGGGACAGCTCCAAGGCTTCAAAATCCGGCTCCTCTTTGATTGAAGCACTCCAAACCAGAGGTTACGAGATCGGCCTTTTCGCTTCCGCGCCCCTTACAATGCCGGAATTCAACCAAACTATCTTTGCCACCCTGCCAAATATCAGATTAAATTCCAAAGGAAATAATCCTATGGAGAAAGACGTATCTGCAATCGAGGACATGGAAAAGTGGCTCACCTCTTTACCCAAAAATAAGCCCTTCTTCGCTTTTCTATTTTTAGACTCTGTCCATTCGGCGATCTTCCCTGAAACAGAAGAATTCACAGTGTTTAAGCCTTACTGGAAGGAAGTCAACCAAATTAAACTTTCAAATGATTTTGATAGAACCCCCTATTTCAACCGATACAAGAACTCCGTGTATTACACGGATAAAAATCTTGGTCGTGCCCTTAATTTCTTAGGCCAACATATCGATATAGATAAAACCATCATCGTTATCACCGCCGACCATGGGGAGGAATTTAACGATACGGGGAAAAACTATTGGGGCCACAACGGCAACTTTACAAAATATCAGGCTCAAATCCCCTTTATTGTTAAGTGGCCGGGCAAACCATCCGTTGAGATCGACTATCGAACTTCAGCGTTAGACGTAGTCCCGACACTGCTTCCACGCGTACTCGGCTGCAAGAATCCTGTGTCCGATTACAGTGTGGGCAACGATCTTTTTGAACCTAACGGAAGGAACCCTTTTGTTTACGTGAGTAATTACTCAAAAGATGCTTTTGTAGAGAAAGACAGGGTCGTTTTGATTAACGAGCTAGGTGTCCTTTCCTTCCTTGACCCTGCTTATAATCCTTCAAAAGACAGATCGGTTCCTCCTTACCTTAAGCAGGTATTGGAAGAAAGCTCCCGTTTCATGAAGAGGGACTAGAATTGTTTTCGCTATAGCCCGATAAGCATATTTTGTGAACTATTAAGTCCAGAAAACGATCGACAATGACCACTGAGACGAAAAAACTCCCGATTATTGATTCCTCCGTCTTAATTCCAAGGAAGGAAAAGAGTGCAATTCCGGCATTAGATGTTTTTTTCTGCTTCGACGATGCCTTCTGTCTTCCCACAGGAATCAGCGCGCTCTCTGTCTTAAAAAACAACAAGGAGCTGCCCCTGAATATTCATCTCGTGGGTGTAGACATATCTGAGCAAAATTTGGACTACTTCAGAAGATTAGATTGTGCTCCCAACTCGGAGGTGCTCTTTCATTCACTGACTGCACAGGAGTGTCAAAAACTTACCGCAAACCGTTCTACGCTCCACTTCCCTCCCTCAAGTTTCATAAGAATTTTCCTTCCTGAATTATTTCCGGAAATAAAGAAAATGCTGTACCTTGACGGGGACACACTTTGTGTCGGAAGCCTTCAGGAACTTGCGGATCTCGATCTTCAAGACCGATTAGCAGCGGTTGTTCTTGACATTAAGGCTAAAGACGGCTCATCCATCAGACATGGCAGAAGAGACTTCAATTCCGGAATGATGCTGATTAATGTAATGCCTTACCTAGAATCAGATATTGCACAGAAAACGTTGACGGTTTTGGAGAACAACCGTCAATATAAGTCTCCTGATCAAATGGCTCTGAATGATGCGTTGGAAGAACGAAGGATCATTCTTCCCAAAAAATTTAATTTCATTCAAGAACTGACCGTACACGGGGAGCAAGATGAAAGTCGGCCAACCGATTCCGTCATCGTGCATTACGCAAACCGGTCCAAACCATGGACTGAAGCTTTCTCAACAAACCTTTATCAAAAGTATTACAGTGCAAGCCCTTGGAGAAACTTTCCTAAGGATTTAGTGTATAAAAAAGATCCAAACAGCATCAAAAAATATGCCTTATGGCAGTTTAAGAATAAAGAATTCGGCAAGTTCAACAAACTTTTGTTGATCTATTTATCTGTACTTCTTGAAAGAAAGAGGCGCAAATTTTCTAAGCAATTTTCACGCTGAACACCAAAGAAGCGGTATCGATACGGGGGCCGAGTCGCCTCCTTTCTTCGAACGGTTCTACTTCTGTTTTCTTGCGGTTTTCCATAATTCACCTCTAACACGAAATTCACGGAGCAAGTGCCGGTGAAAGTAACGTCCTGTCCGTTGTGCCTTTAACGACTATTTCACGTTTACTTTATAATTTTTTCATTGGGTCAGGATTCTCCTGGTACTGACGAAAGTGTGTTGGCATGACTACGAAGACGCAAAGTGAATTATCCAAATATTTCGGGCCGGTGGTTGCCGGAGCTGAAAGAATATGCGTAAGAAATTTAAATAACCAATTTTCTTGTTTCAAAATCAGCAAAAAGATCCACTCTAAAGAGACGCGCAGAGAAATTAAGTACTTTAAATTTCTTAAGCGAAAAGGTGTTATCTCTTCTTTTATTCCCGCTTTCATCAGTGACTTTGAAACGGAGGAAGAAATCATCATTGAACAGGAGTTGATCGCAGACCACCCTGAGCAAGATCTTTTTGCCTTTCGCGTTGAAGAATTTGTTGCAGATGCTTCTGACATGCAACTCATGGAGCTGGAAAAATTATTCCAAGAACTCTATAAAGAATTAAAAGATAAAAATGTCATTATCAGCGATCTGCACGCCGGCAACATGATGATTTACTGCGATAAAGCAGGACATATTAAGAGGCTCATTGTAGTAGACGGCTTTGGGAGTCCCGAAGCTATTCCGTTAGCCAAGTACTTTGGATATTTCGGAAGAAAAAAAATTGACCGGCAGTGGGCGAAGTTCAGAAGAACTTTCGAAGCTACCTGGGAAAGAAGGCGGGGCGGTAAACCAGCCATTCATTTTTAACCTAATCTGCCTTCTTATAAGTCGGAAGCCGAATTCTAAACATTTAAATCTAAACAGCACGAATTACCCAACGTTGTTATGACGCATCAACTCTCTATTGACCAAGAAAATTACTGGTACAAACATTTCCTTAAGGCCATAATTTTCTTCATTACTTCATTAGTTGTACTCAGCCTTTTCCGCGTTTTCTTCCTTTATTATTTTTCCGCCGGTCTTGACATAACCTCTAGAGACTTTCTCTCAGCTCTCGGAGTCGGAGTTCGTGTAGATGCTAAATGGTTATCTTTAGCGCTTCTTCCTGCTTTTTTAGTGTTTATTTTCTCCTACTGGAAGTCCTTCCTGTTTAAATATTCTGTCGTTCTTGCCGGTATAGGGCTTTTCAGCATGGTCTTACTGGATGCGGTTAACTTTGGATTTTTTAGTTTTTATAAAACCCCTATCAGCCCATTGGTATTCGGCTTTTTCCAGGATGACACGAAGGCAATTCTCCAAACACTCTGGCAAGATTGGCCAGTCGTAAGTTATCTTTTGGTTCTGTGCGCCGGGCTCGCACTTCCTTTTATCACCGCCGCTGTTTGCTTCAACCGACTTAAGACTAACCCTAGAGGATTCATACTCTTTTTATTAGGTTTCGTCAGCATTCTTCTATTTGCCTTTTTTATTCGCGGTTCGATGGGAAAGTTTCCACTTCGACAAGAAGACTTCGCTGTCAGCAAGATCCAATTAGTAAACGCTTCCGTACCTAACGGAGCCGCTGCTTTATATGAAGCAACAAAAGCCTGGAGAAACTTTCAGATTAAGGGAGAACCGTCTCAGGCGCTCACAAAATTCGGCTATGCCAATATAGAAGAAGCTAAAAAAGATTTAGCAGTCAGAAGTAACACATTGACTCAGTTAAATTTCAGACCTAATGTAGTCTTTGCTGTGATGGAATCAATGAGCGGGGATATTTTTAACTCTCATGATTCCTTGGTTAACAATACTTTGGGAGCTTTAGACAAGGCCTTAGAGGATGCAGTAGTGTTCAGAAAGGCCGTGAGTATTGAAAACGGAACATTCCCATCCCTTGAAGGATTGCTTTTTGATACTCCGATAAGCCCGATTTCTCAAAGCATTTACGGACGAAAAGAGCTCTCCTTCTCTCAAGTAAGAGCCTTTAAAGACGCTGGCTATAGAACAATCTTTCTTACGGGTTGTCCCGAACCATGGCGCCAGATCAATGACACCTTCAAGTTTTACGGATTTGAAGAGATCTACGGCCAAGCCGCTATCGGAGAAAAATTCCCCAATGCTGAAAAGAGTCCATGGGGAATCGGTGATAAGTGGATGTTTAAGTTCGCTGAAGATTTATTGAAACAAGCCGAAGGCACCGGAAGACCAGTGTTCATTATGATGCTTTCAACCACGAACCATCCGCCCTTTAAAGTCCCGGATGGAGAACAAGTCTCAAAAGTCGATCTTAACAAGCTGCCCAAGAACATCAATATCGAAGGTTCTTATGACGGCAACATGGAAATGCTTCTAAAGACTTATCAGTATGCTGCAAACTCCTTGGGTAATTTCATTCTTGACCTTAAAAACAATGGCTGGTTGAAAAACACAATAGTTGCAGCAACAGGAGACCACAATGCAAGAATGCGGTATCAGTCAGAGGGCAATTGGCACCATGTTTTCGGAGTTCCTGTCCTCTTCTGGATCCCAGATCAACAATTAAAATCTTCCGCGGATACGGATAAATGGGTATCGCACCGTGACATCATTCCGACATTGTTAGCTATGTCTACAGGCAAAGTTCTCGGGAATGAAAAAGGCAGAAACCTTTTTGCAAAAGACATTGAAGAAGGAGCGGTTTCTTTTATTGGTTGGTCAGGCGCAGGCTTTGTTATTGGAAAACCAGGCATGGTAACGCTCAACGGAAAAAATTTAGAGTGTTACAACTGGCAGGATGACAAACTCATTAAAGCTGAGCGGTGTTCCAAGGAACAGGAAACAATGGGCAAAGAGGCAAGAGCCCAAAGAGCGATCAGCGAATTTATCGTTAGAAAAGGTTTGAACGAATAGACCCCTACTTTGCCCTCGTACCTTAAGCCGTCCGGGAATCCTAGCCGAGCCCACTTCTCTCTAGGACTTCCGGAGGGAGTATTTTTTATTTTCCTCTAATGTCTATAGAAGGATCCAATCTTCTGCCGGAAAGCTTCTCTAGCTCATTTCTTTCATCTTTTTGATCTTCCTCAGAAAACAGATCTCTTGGGTGGCTGACTTCTTTCGTGCTAATACCTAACCAGTATAAGATCCCCTCCGTCAGATTAGACATAAACTTTCGCGCTTTTATTTTTTGAAGCTTGGTCTCACCATCTTCGAATTTATATAAGGGGATTGACCTGTGCTCCGAAGCAGGTGAGGCGTGGTTCATTACGATTTTTCCCTGGATCTCGTTGTGTGAAACGCCATGGTCTGACAAATAAACGACAGAATAAGTTTTTCCACTACTTCTAAGGGTTTGGTCAATCTTTTCCAAAAGACTGTCGGTTTGCTTGATAGAGGAAACGTAACAAAGCGGATCTTGGAAATATTGGTTCTTGACAGCGCCCAGTAGTGGCTGCTCAATGAGACGTTCACAAACAGCCGAGTGTGATCCCATCAGGTGAAGGACTATAAATTTGGATCGGTTGTCCGGGACATTTTCTAAGACTGCTTTTTTAAGAAGAGGAATTAATTCTGAATCCGAAACGCGCTCCGATCTATCCAGAGATTCTTTGAGCCACTTTGCATGAAGTGCGCGATTTGCAAACACTGTGATCGGTGTATCTTTTTTATTGATCTTACCCTGATTGGAAAACCAATAAGTTTCGAATCCTGCCAAATTTGCAGCGTCGAGGATATTGTATTCAAGGTTAGCGTAGTCCTTCGAGTGATTCGATACTTTCGAGAAAGTCAGCATCTTTTGAATGGATGGTATTGTGTAATCATCCGCTGAGACTGCTCCGTCTATCAGGGTGCCTTTGCTTTCCATAAACGGAGTGTTGGCAATGGGATACCCGTAGGCATGCATGTAATCTCTTCTTGCACTTTCTCCTATAACCAATACAAAAATCTGCTTACGGGGATGAACTGTTTTTATATTCCATTTCGACTGAATAGCTTCTGCCTTCTTTAATTCCGATATTCCCTTCCAGGCAGTGATTGTATGTTTGTACCCTTCATGAATCGCTTTAAAGGTTCCTGAAGATATTGCTATAGATGCAACAAGCACGAAAATTAAAAATTTATTAGAACTCCATTCAAGTTTAAATTTACAGGAAAGAAAATAAGAACCTAGAAGGGCGGCCATCGCTGAGATTGGGAAAACAATGGTCCAACCAAAAACTGTTTTAAAAAATTCTATTGCCTCAGCTGGATCTGTATTAAATGCAGATGCCACCTGACCGTCGTTCGGGATCCCAAACACGATACCTATTGGGAAATAGACATCCATGAGGAAAGTTATCGGGAAAAGCAAGAACCAAAAGGAATACTTACTGAAAAAACAGCAGACTGAGAACAAAAAGAAAATTAAAAGAGGAACGATACAATTCTTATACCCCCCCCGAATGCAGAACTGAAATAAGATAAATACTCTGTTAAGACGCCGCTTCCAAACAGCGCAACACTCGAACTGTAAGCGACCAAGATGATGCAAAGAGTGGAAAGAAGGAATTTTGTAGTGCTAATTTTTAAGCTCATCTGGGGCATTTGAAGAATCGGTGCTTCTTCTTGATTAAACATTTTCTAAGTTAAAACTATAGAACACCATCAGTACTCAAAGTCAAAACAATTAACTTTGTTCCTTATTTTTTTTACAACTTTCAAGAATCCACGTCAATCTGTTGTGGCTCTTTTTTCGAACCAGGTGTCAACTACCTACTAATCCCTGAATCCCATCTTGGTACCTCATAACGAAACATTTTCATTGGTCCTTGACCGGTCTATGCTTCTTTTACGCACAGGCCGATCTTCATAGAGAACTTCTAGCTTTCGTCAGGTGTGCCTTGAAACAATCTTAGCTAATCCTGTAGAACAAAGAGCCGAGGAGAATTGAATCTGCCTCGGCCTTTTGAATTAAATTAACTATTGAATACTTATAACTTGATAACCTTCGTCTTCAATCGGAACCTTCAATTTTTCGGTGTCAAAACCCTTCGGTACGCCGACTTCTGCGACTCCGTCTTCAAGCGAAACCGACTGTACCGTGACGCCCTCAATGCCGGAAAGTGCCTTGGTAACAGCCTTCACGCAGTGCTCACACATCATGCCGTCAATCTTGATAGAAACTGTATCTTTCGGAGTGGAAACCACCTCAAAAGACGTCACTTCATAATCCTCTGCCTTAATCGCGTCCGCAACCTCTTTTTCAGACAATGCACGGTCAGCGCTAACGACAGCGTTCTTATGCTCTAAAGACACGTCGGCAGAAACCACACCCGGAATCTTTTCTAAAGCCCCCTTAACAGCTTTGACACAATGTTCGCACATCATTCCTTCGATACCGACTTTGTAGACGAAGTCTGAGGGATTCTTTTGTTCAGCCTCAGCAGACACATCCGCCAATTGCTGAAGTTTCGGCTGTAAAGTTTGTTCCGGAGTTTTGTCTCCCTTCCCCGAATCCTTCAGCACAGGCTTCCAGCCTCTTAAGCGCAAAGCGTTCGTCACTACGCTCACCGAGCTCATACTCATCGCCGCGGCAGCAATCATCGGGTTGAGAATCCAGCCGAAAGCCGTATAGAAAACACCTGCGGCAACAGGAATGCCGATAATGTTGTAGATGAACGCCCAGAACAAGTTCTCACGAATATTGAGCATCGTCGAATGGGACAAGGCCGACGCGTTGACCACATCAGACAACCGGCTCTTCATCAGCACAACGTCTGCTGCTTCAATCGCCACATCAGTTCCGGCGCCGATAGCTGCACCTACATCGGCTCTGACCAGCGATGGAGCGTCGTTGATGCCGTCGCCAACCATAAGAACTTTCTTACCTTGTGCCTGTAGCTCGCGCACGACCGCTTCTTTATCTGCCGGCTTAACTTCAGCTCGAACGTTCTTGATGCCGACGCGCGAAGCCACAGCACGAGCTGTTTTTTCGTTGTCGCCGGTCAGCATCCAAACTTCTTTGCCTTTAGCCTGCATGGCTTCAATCGCCTGCTTGCTGTCCGGACGAATCGGATCCGCGATCGCTAACAGTCCGACCATTTTGCCGTCAGCGATGACGTAAAGCGGCGTTTTTCCTTCGTCGGCAAGTCCGTCTGCAAGTTCTTTCGTTTTAGCATCTTCCGAAGAAATCACCGACTTATTGCCGATACGGATTGATTTGCCGTCGCAGGTTCCGGAAATGTTGCCAAGCTGCTGGACAAAGTCAGAAGCTTCCTTCAAAGAAAGATTGAGCGCTTTAGCACCTTCGACAATGGCAGTCGCCAGAGGATGTTCGGATTTCTGCTCAACAGAAGCGACAAGCGTGAGAAGTTCTTCAGGTTTTACGTTCCCGAAAGCTATGACGTCCGTCAGAGAAGGTTTGCCGGAAGTCACTGTTCCGGTCTTATCGAGAACCACGGCATCGACTTTTTCTAAGGATTCGATGGCTTCTGCGCTTCTGAAAAGAATACCGTTTCGTGCACCGCGACCGGTTCCCACCATAATGGCGGTCGGGGTCGCCAAACCTAATGCGCACGGGCAGGAAATCACAAGTACGGAAACAGCAATCTCAAGCGCAAACTCCCAGGAATATCCGCACAGCATCCAAACGATGGCAGCAATGATTGCGATGCTGATGACTGTCGGAACAAAGATCCCGCTGACTTTATCTGCTAAGCGGGCGACCGGCGCCTTAGTGGAAGTCGCCTCGTCCACCAATTTAATAATCTGGGCTAAGGCTGTGTCACCGCCGACCTTCGTGGCCCGCATTTCGATATAGCCTTGCGTCAGAAGCGTCGAAGCGGACAGTTCTTCTCCTTCCTTTTTATCTACAGGAATGCTTTCTCCGGTAAGAGAAGATTCATCCAAGGCGCCCGAGCCTTTAACGACAATTCCATCGACCGACACTCGGCTGCCAGTCTTTAAGACAACGATGTCCCCGACTTGAACGGAACTGACCGGAACTTCCGTCTCTTTGCCATCCTTTAAAACGACAGCTTTATCAGGAACCAAGGACATCAACTGGGAAATGGCGTCCGTCGTCTTATGTTTAGCTCTGGATTCGAAGTACTTGCCCAATGTGATCAGGGCAAGGATCATCGCGGCAGAATCGAAGTACAAGTTGTGCGCGTAATGATGAAGTGTTGCCTCGTCGCCTTGTCCTAATGCATAGAGCATCATGTAAAGCGCAAAGAGTCCGAACAGCATGGAGACCGAAGATCCGATCGCCACAAGAGAATCCATGTTTGGAGATCTTTGCCAGAGCGTCTTAAATCCGACCGTGAAATACTTGAAATTCACGAAGACAACCGGCAGAACTAAAAGGAACTGTGTCAGAGCATTGATCGGTGCACCCTTTGTTCCGGACATGACTGCCGGAAGCGGCATCCCTGCCATCGGACCCATTGCCAGCATCATGAGGATGGCCGCAAAAAAGAGCGAAACGTACAGACGAGTCTTCATCTGTGCGGCTTCCTTTTTGGCCGCCAGCGTGGGATCGACGGATTTAGCAGCAGGAGAACCTGCAGCCTGCTTTTCGCTCGCACCGTAGCCTGCGTCCGTCACCGCCTGAATGATCTGCTCCAGGCCGGTTTTAGTTTCGTCGTAATCGACGGTCATACTGTTTTTCAGCAGATTGACGTTCACGTCTTCAACGCCGGGTACGTGCGACACAGCCTTCTCTACTCGATTAGAGCAGGCTGAACACGTCATTCCGGTGACATCAAAATTCTTCTTCATATTTAATTCCGTTGTCGGACGAAATCATTCTAAGTATTATTATCTTTTACGCAAGAACTTCCGTTTTTGATAGATAGTTACTTTTTAGATATTATGGATAAAGTTAAATCCGAACCCTCTGAAGCTTTTCAGTCTGAAGAGTTCCATTGTCCCGTTGAAGCCACACTCTCTTTGATCGGCGGCAAATACAAAACGCTTATTCTTTGGAACCTCATCGGCAAGACACTACGCTTTTCCGAACTGCGTCGGCTGATTCCGTCGGCAACGCCAAAAATGCTGACTCAGCAGCTTCGAGAGCTGGAAGATGCCAGACTGCTCATCAGAAAGGTTTATGCCGTCGTTCCTCCGAAAGTTGAATACTCCCTAACGCCGCTGGGAACCTCTCTTCGGCCGATTCTAGAGTCGATGTACGAATGGGGCAGTCAGTACCTGCTCAATCAAGGGACGAAACCTTGCTGTTCGATGAAGAAGCTCCCTAGTGCCTAAAATCAGAACAACTCCGTGTTGCAAAGCACATTTCAACTAAAATTTCCCTAAATCATTTTTTATTGAGAGCCATGCTATTGCCTTCCCTCAGGGACCGTGCCGATTATGTGGTGCGGTTTCTCTTCGGTTCATTCATCGCCATCGGCTGTTTTTTAGTCGTTTGGCCCTTTGCAACAGCGATGTCGGTTGCGGCTGTGATCGCGATCGTCTCTTGGCCTCTCTTTAAACGAGTCCGAAAGGAAGTCGGAGGCAGGAATCTTGTTGCGACACTGATCATGGTGTCCCTGCTGGCCATCCTTATTGTGCTTCCGATTGCCGGATTATCTTTAGTATCGGCCCAGGAAATCCCGACCTTAATTCGTTATGTGCGTGAATGGATTGCCTCCGGCTTTACTGTTCCAGAAGAACTCAGGGAAATTCCCTTTGTCGGTGAATGGGCCTACACACAAGCTGCACATCTGCTGGGCAATAAAGAGGAGCTCGCCGCCATTGCACAAAAGCTCTTTGATCCTGTGAGCCGCGCGGCTCTTGCAGGTGCCGTGATGTTAGGCGACGGACTTCTCCAGTTATTCCTCATGCTGTTCGTGATTTTCTTCTTCTATCGCGACGGCGAAGTCCTTTCTCAAAAATCTTTGGCACTCTTAACGCGCATGAGCGGCAGCATCGGTGCCGAAGTTCGCGACATTATCGTCAACACAACCCGCAGCGTCGTCTTCGGCATTGTCGGAAGTGCTGCAGGCCAAGGCGTCGTTGCCTTAATCGGCTTCTGGATCGCAGGTGTTCCCGGCGCCATCACATTGGGTGTCGCAGTGTTCGTCTTATCTGCCGTTCCTATCGGGCCTCCCTTAGTTTGGGGTCCTGCTGCTTTCTGGCTCTATTACAAAGGCGAAGTCGGCATGGCGATCTTCCTCGTGCTTTGGGGTTCGCTTGCAGTCTCCAGTGTGGATAACTTCTTAAAGCCGATCCTGATTTCCAAGGGCGCTTCCCTGCCCTTGTCGCTCATCTATTTAGGCGTATTCGGCGGCGTGCTGGCGTTCGGATTCATGGGCATTATTCTGGGACCGGTTGTTATTGCCGTTGGTATTGCGATGAGCAAGACTTGGCTGTCCGTTTCTGCCACGGTCAACGATAAAGACCAGCCGACCGCCAAAACCGAGACCGTTCTTAAGAAGCTGTCTAAAAATTCGATTGAATCCGACATCGTTTCGGACGTCACCGGAGAACAGAGAAGCTCTAACCACCATCATTACAGCCAGCCTAAGAATGACGGACAAAAATAGAGAACGATGTTTTTCATGACCGAAGACTTCGGTTTTTTCTATGATTCTTGCTTTTGAGCCCGTAATATGCGGGCTCAATTCTTTTGTTTCTCCAATGAATGCCTGGCGCCGAAGCTATTAAGGAAAATTAGAGGTGTCAAAACGTTACAGCGGCTCTATACTTATCCAAATCTAACAACGGTGAGTAACTATGAACCATAAAGTCATCGGCATCAGCCAAAGTTTTAGTCCCGCCCCCTTCGTCAGAGCCTTGAAAGAAAGACTCCAGTCCACTTTCCTTCCTGACGGTTCACGTCCCCGCATTGAACTTGTGGATCTCGACTGGTCTTCCCCGGATACAGACGCTCCGAAGTTAGTCCAAGAAGGCGACGTTAAGATTCGCGTTTTGAAAGAGTCGTATCAGCTCATCGAAAAAGGCGCTCAAGTCATTGCACTGTGCAACTTCAGAAACATCAGTTTCTTAAATGAAGTTCAAACAGAAATCACAACTCCTGTGACGGATATCCTTCAGGCCTGCATCGAAGAGCTCAAGAAGAATCCTGTTAAGAAACTCGGTTATCTCGGCCGTCCGGGTACAGATAAAGCCAAACTCATTACAGAAACCGTCAGCCGCGAAGTCCCTGTGGAATGGGTTTATCCGAGCGAAGCTATGCTCGAAGTGTTCGACGAACTCGAAAGCGGCTCTCACTGTGCAGTGATTCCCGATCAGAAGAAAGCCTGTGAACTCTTCGGCAAAGTCTGCTCTAACCTTCTGAGCGAAGGCGCCGAATTGGTTTTCCCGACTTGCGTCATGCAGGCATTATTTGCGGCCGCTCTGAAGTCCGAGGGTTACAACGTTTTGGATTCCATGAGCGCCTACGTTTCCTACCTTTGCTTCACCGATTGGGAAAAACTTCCTAAACCCTTCAAGATCGGTATTGTCGGCGGTCTCGGACCGGCTGCCACTGTCGACCTTTACGACAAAATTACTAAGGCAACTCCTGCTAAGAATGACCAGGAACACATCAAAGTTGCCGTCGAACAGAATCCCCAGATTCCTGACCGTACCAAATACCTGCTTCACGGCGGCGTGGATCCCACACTTTCTTTGTATGCCGCTTGCCGCAAGCTCGAAAAAGATGCGGTTGACGCAATCGTGATTGCCTGCAATACCGCGCACGCTTACTTTGAAACCATCGTCCCGCACTTAAGCGTTCCGCTCATCAATATGCAGCAGGTAACGCTCGAAGAGATCCGCGATAAATTCGGACCGGATGTCGTCATCGGCTTGATGGCCACTGACGGAACCATTGAGACAGGCATTTACGGCCGCAAAGCCAAATCCATGAAACTTGCCATGGTCGTTCCTGATAAAGAGCATCAGGCCATGGTCATGGAAGCTATTTACGGTGAAAAAGGCGTCAAAGCCGGCTTTACCGACGGCCATTGCAAAAAAGTTCTGCTTAAAGCTGCCGAGCATTTGGTCAGAGATAAAGGCGCTCAAGCTCTTATTCTCGGCTGCACGGAGCTGCCTTTAATTCTGGAAGAAACTGACAACATCAAGCTCGGAGACGGACATGCCGCCATTGTGGATCCGACCGCTTCACTCGCTCGCCGTGTTGTTAAAGTTGCCGGAGAAATCACAAAAATCAGAGGTGTTCGCTAATGTATTTTCAAGTTAAAGACTATT
>ERZ791610.418-NODE-418-length-31143-cov-39.818194_pt1 | contig 31143 bp, 14 predicted proteins | sample MGYA00510061_ERZ791610 | MGnify/ENA primary metagenome ERZ791610 (study PRJEB30046, sample SAMN00791922) | human gut metagenome | study: EMG produced TPA metagenomics assembly of the A metagenome-wide association study of gut microbiota in type 2... | reverse complement strand
TGCCGCCGAACTGGGCACCGAGGCCAATCTTATGAGCTTCTTCCAGTACCAGCTTCTCCAGTTCCACATCGCGGAAAGCGCGGCCGAACTCATTGCCAGTAGTGGGTAGGTTATCGTAGAAGTGGGTGGAAGCCAGTTTCACAGTCAGCAAGTTCTTTTCGGCAGAGGTACCGCCGATAACGAATGCGATGTGATAGGGAGGACAAGCTGCCGTACCCAAAGTCTTGATTTTTGAGATAAGGAAGGGAACCAATGTTTCGGGGTTGAGGATAGCCTTTGTCTCCTGGTAGAGATAAGTCTTGTTGGCAGAGCCACCACCCTTGGTTACGCAGAGGAACTCGTACTCCATACCTTCCGTAGCTTCGATGTCAATCTGTGCGGGAAGGTTGCACTTCGTATTCACCTCATCGTACATGGTGAGGGGAGCATTCTGCGAATAGCGCAGGTTCTCTTCGGTATAAGTCTTGTAAACACCCAGTGAGAGAGCTTCTTCATCACAGTAGCCGGTCCATACTTGTTGTCCCTTTTCGCCGTGGATGATTGCCGTACCCGTATCCTGGCAGAAAGGAAGTACCCCCTTGGATGCTACCTCTGCATTGCGCAGGAAGGTGAGTGCCACGTATTTATCGTTATCGCTTGCTTCGGGGTCACTCAGAATCTTAGCAACCTGCTCGTTGTGCGAACGACGCAACATGAACGATACATCACGGAAAGCCGCATTGGCCATTGCCGTCAAACCTTCTTTTTCAATCTTCAGGATAGGTTTTCCTTCAAACTCGCTTACTGACACGTAATCTTTTGTAAGCAGATAATACTCAGTAGTATCTTTTCCCTTCTCGAACATGGGTTGATACTTGAACGGAGGTGTTGTTGCCATAATTACTCGTATATTTAATGTTTAAAAGTGATTCGGGTAGCAAAGACAGCACAAAACCGCCTTTACCGAGCAAAGGTAAAAACTATTATTGAAATAATTCTTTAATTAGAGTAAAAACGCAACAAATCATAATTAATTTTCTGACACCCGCTGCATCCGCCCTATCAGTTCATCGCCCAGCGCCGTCTTCACCTCAATGTGTTTCAGCACAGCCATTACAAACGGATTGCTTTCAAAGTCGCCGCGTACCTGCTCAAAATCGAGTTCCTTTTCCAAGCGTGAGCCGTCAGCTCCAAAGCCCGTCATGGAAGCCAGTGAAAATTCTTTCTTAGCATCCTCATACACCATGCGGTCGAGGCCAACTACTGCTTCTTTCCATTTTTCGACAATATGTATGACGTCTTCTGCCGTCATACCTTCCGGCTTGATACCATAGAACTCTTCCAACTTCTCATACGCCCAGGTCCATTCGTAGGTATAGTAGTTGCTGTGCATCTTCTCAAACTCGGTATTGATAGACTTCAAGCGATTGACTTTGCCGGACTCAATACCGTCTATCAGCGCATCTATCTCACTCTTTGGGGCTATCAATCCGGAAATATCCACCCATTCGCCGCTGCCAATGGCAGTATCGGGCTTCAAACGGGCACGTATTTCTTCATTGCTCCGGAAGTCAATGCCTTCCAAGCGCTTGATGACAGAGTTTCCGAGGAACTTATGAATGGCTATTTCATAGAAGCGGATACCTTTCACCAAAGCCGAGTTACGTATCTTCGCACTATGGAAAGAATAGATATCCGAAAGCTCGCCACTGGCATGACGCAGATTCTGCAACGTCTCCCGTCCCTTGAACATTTTCTGCACCGTGTAGGGGCTGAGAAGATTATAGTTGATGTAATCCAGTTTGTTCGGGTCGGTACGCCCGTCACGTTTCGGCCACTTCTGGGCATCACGGATGGTACCCACACTACGCAGGTTGACACCGGGTACAAGGTAGGTGGTATTATTCTGCTCTATCAAGTAAGAGAACGGCAGGTTCGAAGTATCAGAATGGTTGACATGGCGCCCCATTACCAAGGAAAACGCTCCCACCCTTGCAGGCCACAAGATGTACGAATCGGAAGTCGTCTTGGCACCACGCTCCAAAGTGCCTTGATGGATAGGCCCTAACTTATACATATGGTTGCTCTGATTGGACCCCGAACCGGCATTCATAAAGGAAAACATACCGGCAATCAGCAACGTGGATTTATGGTGTGTCACCGTATAAGGTCCGGCAAAAATAGCGCACGCCTCCCCGTTCTCTCCCTGGCAGTTGCTGAAAAACAAAGAATCCGAGGCAGAGTAGTTGTGTCCCAACTTGCATGCCTGCCCCACGAAGCAGCGGCTCAGCATAGCTCCGTCATCTACATGAGACCCGGTAGAGATGATGAAATCATCACAAATCACCCCATGCCCGATGTGTACTGGCGCCACCTCGTTGCTGTTGATGCTTCCGTTATACAGACGGCATGTACCACAGATGCGGCAATAATCACCGATGCGCACATTCTTTATGGAACCGGTGTTCAATATCATTACATGGTTCCCGATGCTTCCTACAGCAGAAGCATGTTTGTTGGAATAAAAATCCGTGATTTCCTTCATCCGTGCAATCAGCTCCGGGCGATGGCGGTAAAGCGCCAGAATATAGGCTTGGTGTGCGGAGAGTTTATCATTAATCAGCACCTCACGGCCTCCCGTCTCATTCAGGACAGACACTTCTACCCCGTTACCGAACTTCGACACACCGTCTACCAGAATAATATCCACATTCTCAATGAAGGTGTCATGCCCTATTTCATAATTGGCAATGTAGTTCTGGATATTCTCAATGCAACAGTTATCTCCCACCGTTACATTATGCAGCGTCACATGCCGCAAACCGGAATGCTTCCTGATTCCTCCCGGCAACATAAATTCTGAATGGAACACTCCCAAACACACCTCACCCGAAAAACGGGTATGATGCACAAATTCCGTTGAGAACTCTTCTGCAACGGTTACTTTCCCCCAATCATCAGCCAGACATGACTGGCTCTTCAACCGGAGAATTTCATCTTCGGTCAGTCTTCTGTAATTCATCCTTATAACGAGTTATGAGTTATGAGTTATAAGTTATTGCCTTTGCCGGCACTACCGATTCAAACCGCTGCCAGCAAATAACTCATAACTCATAACTAAAATTAAACTTCTTCTTCGTAGGTCTGATAAAGAAAGTCATTATAGGGGTACTTCTGCACGTGCAATTCCTTCACACGCTGATAAACTACACTCTTCAGTTCCTCCATATTGATTTTTTCGCGGGCAGAAATAAAGAGGCAGTTATCCTCCATCTTAGCCATCCACGTCTTCATCAGTTCTTCGAGTGTCAAGTTTTCCTTGGTTCTGGGGGTAAGGTCGTCAGCCGCTTTCTCTATATAAGTATAAGCGTCTATCTTATTGAATACAAGAATCATGGGCTTACCGGCGGCACCGATATCTGCCAACGTCTTGTTCACAACTTCTATCTGTTCTTCAAAATCCGGATGAGAGATGTCTACGATATGCAACAGCAAGTCCGCCTCGCGTACCTCATCCAGAGTAGACTTGAAGGAGTCTACCAAATCCGTCGGCAATTTACGGATAAAGCCCACCGTATCGGATAGCAGGAACGGCAGGTTCTCAATAATCACCTTACGCACCGTAGTATCCAACGTGGCAAACAGCTTATTCTCTGCAAAGACTTCACTTTTCGAAAGCAAAGTCATCAATGTGGATTTTCCTACATTGGTATATCCCACCAATGCCACACGAATCAAGCGTCCGCGGTTCTTCCGCTGGGTAGACTTCTGCTTGTCAATCTCAGCCAAGCGCTCCTTCAACAATGACATACGGTTCAAGATGATACGGCGGTCCATTTCCAGCTGCGTTTCACCCGGACCGCGAAGTCCCACGGAACCTTTACCTCCACCGGCACCGGAGCCACCACCCTGGCGTTCCAAGTGGGTCCACAAACGTTGCAGACGGGGGAGCATGTACTTATACTGCGCCAGCTCCACCTGCGTTTTTGCATTGGCAGTCTGGGCACGCATGGCAAAGATATCGAGAATCAGGGACGTACGGTCCAGTATCTTGATTTTGAGTTCAGCTTCTATATTGCGTATCTGCTTGGCGGAGAGTTCATCATCAAAAATCACCATGCCGATTTCGCGTTCGGCTTCTTCTTCATTCCGGATATACTCTTTAATTTCTTCCAGCTTGCCCTTGCCGACATAAGTCACGGAATGCGCTGCATCCAGCTTTTGGGTAAACCGCTTCACTACTTCCGCCCCGGCTGTCTCAGCCAAGAATGCCAGCTCGTCCAGGTATTCGTTCGTCTTTCGCTCATCCTGCGTTTTAGTGATGAGACCTACCAATACCGCTGTTTCTGCCTGCACTTCGGAAATTACAAATTCTTTCATAGTTTCTATACCTTATTATATATATGTATTGTTGGTTCGGGCAGCAAATATAAATAATTTTGGCGGAAGCGCCTTAAAAAGCGGAATAAAATAAAAACAGACACAATAGAAAAATGGCATGTAAAATGAAGTCGAACTTCATCTTACATGCCATTTCAAATTACATATTATCTAATTGCCAGGATAATCAAAACCCTTCCGGCATCTCCAGCGTTTCCGTGAATCCCTGATACAGTACTCCCCATTTACCACCGTCAAGCACTACTAAGCCCTGCATCGGGAAAGACAACACGTTTCCTTTACGCTCCATACCTGCTGCTGCAAAGTATAGCATACCATAATCCGTCTTGTCATAACCAGTAGGTTGAGGATCCCAACCTATCAGTTCTTGATTGTCATCGCTTAGCGTAAACATGATGGGATATCCTTTCGTAATGCAATCTTCCAGTTTATAGATATTAGCCTCTTTAGCCTTCAGCACAGGTTGGTCCCAACCCTCGCCAAATAATTGAGATGCATAGTAGCCTGTACCTATATTGAGCCAAGTATAGTCACGCTTTATATTGACCGTCACCTTAGGTGAACCATAAACGTAGGAATCTTCTTCAGGAATGGTAATAGTATAAGATGCAGTAGTACCCACAGCTATGTCAAACGCAATCTTTACTTCTTTGAGTGCTTCACCGGCAGCAAAATCAACCGTTGTCGGCACTGTTACGTTCTCCGCATCTGTAGTCAAGCGAATAGATGCAGCCGCATCTGTTTTCTGACGGCCGATTTTGACCACAAAAACCTGTTCATCATTCGGATAATAAGTCAAATCAGTGTTATCAGTATAAATATAAGCTTGTACACCCTCGGTAGGAACCGGAGAAGGCTCCCACTCCACACCGTCTGAACAAGCCGTCATAGCCAAACCGCATACGGCCAAGCCCAAAAACAATTTATTGAATATCTTATTCATATACAAATTCTATTAAAAGTTAGTTCATTGGTTAATTGTTACCCGGTGCAAACTCCCCTATCGGAGTAGGACGTTTAGCAATAGCACCGGACGGGTCCGGATTGTTCATTCCCTGAAGGGCAGTATTTGAATCGACCTCGGTCTTAGGAATCATCAATGTCCAGTTGGGCTTCACACCTTTACAGTTTATCTTGAAGATATCTTCTATAAAGTTGGTACCCTCATAATTCTGAATGACATCCGGTTTCAGACGTTTAGCCGTGGGGAATGCGATTCCCTCACCCCAGAACTCGATACGCATCTGTTTCAACACCTCAAGTTGGAAATTACGCAAATCACCCGTACTGAAATTGTAATTGCTCTGGCGGTACTGCTTCATAAAGTTATTCAACAACTGTACGCCTGCTGCCACATTCTGGCTGGCACCTACTGCTTCAGCCTCTATGAGATACATCTCTTCCACACGCATCACGGGAATATCTGCAGCCGCACCCACAGAATAAGTGTTATAGTCACCACCCACGGGGCGGAACTTCAATGACATATAATCCGGTTGTTCATCCAGCCATGCATTGCCTCTCACTGACTGGTAAGCGTAAGTACTTCTGTCCGGGTCAAGGTAAGAATATTTGCGGAAATCGGTAGCAGGAATCGCGTCATAAAGTGAACGTGCCATCTGGAGCTTAGACAAAGAAGCATATCCCCAATCCGCTTCATTGGAAATGTGACCAATGAAATTAGCAAGATTACCCATATTGGAAGCCGTGGGGTGAAGGTACCACATCCATGCAGAAGTAGCCGTATTGAAACCGGTAGTGGGATTATGCCACTGTGATTCGCTCATAGGTGTTGCTCCCGACTTATCAATAGCCTTGCGGGCATACTCGGCAGCTTTAGCAAACTGACCATCCCACATATATACTTTGGCCTTCAGACCATATACGACCGCCAAGTCAGGGAAGTTCTTACTGACAGGTGTATAAGACTCCAAACCTATCTCTGCCTTGTCAAGGTCGGCAAGAATGAAATTCACCAATTCTTCGTGGGTCGCACGCGGATTGCTCTTCGCAATGTCGTTAGTTGTTGCCTCAGTCACGATGGGCACCGTCAGCCCCAGTACCTTGCTACAATCGGTATAGATGTTTTCTACCGGTTCGAAAAGTACCATCAGCGTATAATAGTCCAATGCACGGAAAGCATGGGCTATACTTCCAAGCCCACGCATTTCATCGGTAATTGTGGGATCAGTCACATCAACGGCCGCAATCACGTCATTGGCCGATTTAACGAACTTATATAGGGTGAAGTAAGGCAAATATGAATAATAGCCGGTGTCGTTCATACCATTATTGGCATTGAAGCGCCACCACCAGTCATATCCGTAATCCGTAGCCACGACATCACCCAGCAGTTCTGTCTGGGCCAACATCAATGAGGGATAAGCAAGGTCGGTCTCATGTGTTTGCTTACCGTACACTAGATAGCCTTGTACCATTTGCGATGGCAAGCCATTAAGCGAAGCCTCAATCGCTGTTGCCGATGCACCAATCTGATCGGAGGTCGCTGTAGAATCTTCGGGAAAAACCTCTTCTATACAGCCGGTCAATACCGTGGCCGATACGACCATAACCGAAAATAGTTTGAATATATTCTTCTTCATAATCATTGTAATCTATATATTAGGTTTAGAACTCAAATGACACACCACCGGAGATGGTACGCATCGGTGAATAGAAAGTAGCATTGGTTGTCTCGTCGTATGACTGACGTGGGTCGAACCCTTTACGTTTAGACCAATAGAAAACATTTTCTGCCGACATATACACGCGCAATGAGTTGATGGCCAACTTTCTTGTCCACTTGGAAGGTAACGTGTAGCCCACATTAATATTCTGGATATTCAAGAAGCTTGCATTTGTCAAGAAGCGCGTAGACATTGCCCCTGAATATTGGTCGTTCATCTGGAAACGAGGGATATTAGTATTTGTGTTCTCAGGAGTCCATGAGTTCAGCAAATCCTTATGGTAGTTGTAACCAGCCGTACCATAAGGTGACGACATAAAGTAAGCATACGTACCATCATATTGCTTACCACCAATCTGGTAAGTGAAGTTTATGCCGAAGTCCACGCCATATACTTTCAGTTTGGTACCGAAACCACCATACACCTTAGGTATTGAGCTTTCCTCTGTGATGTAATAGTCAGCCTGAGCATGATTCGTAGTCGTTTCACGTCCGGTGATATTGCCGGCCTCGTCCTTGACATTCTTATAGAACAAAGACTCACCCTTTTCATTCACTCCGGCATACTCCTTCAAGCGCCATGTAAACATAGACAAATCCTCACCAATGAAGAAGCTTCCGTTAGAATAGCCCTTATATCCTTTTCCATCAGCTGTATACTCAGTAGTAATCAACTTATCAGGATCAAGCATCGTAATACGGTTCTTCAAGGTTGAAATGTTCACATTCACATCCCACGTAAAGTTACGTGTATCGAAGATATTCACATTGAAGTCCATTTCCACACCACTATTGACCATGTTACCAACGTTGTCCATATAGGAAGCATAACCCAATGATGGAGCCACGGTAAATGAGAACAACATATCCGAAGTCTTACGTCTGTAGTACTCGATGCTACCGGTTACACGGTTCCACAACTGGAACTCTGCACCGATATTGAAGTTAGTGTTGGTTTCCCAAGTGATGTCTTTAGTGCCCTTAGATTTAAATGAAGTACCAAGGCTGTTGTTAGAGTTGATAATGTTAAATCTATCCGTATAGAGGAAGTCACCGATATTGTCATTACCTTGTGAACCAATAGAAGCCTTCAGCTTCAGTTCCTGCACCCATGAAGCATCACACCAGCTTTCTTTGTTGATAAGCCACGCACCGCCTACCGACCAGAATGTACCCCAGCGATGGTCCGGATGGAAACGGCTGGAAGCATCACGACGCAAAGAAGCCGAGCCGAAGATGCGTTCGTCATAATTGTATTGCAAACGGCCGAAGAAACCTTCATTGTTACGACGCTCTTTATAGGAAGAAGCACCTTGTCCGTCGATAATGGCACCGTCCAATTCCTTATTGCCTTGAGAGAACATCTGCGACTTGCTGGCCCCAAGTTCATAGTAGCGATAATCATAATATTCGTGACCTAAAAGAATATCGAAGTTATTGTCGCCAAACGAACGGGCATAAGAAACAAGTTGTTGCAGGTTGTAATCGTAAGTACGTGTATGATACTTACTCACTGTACCGCCAGTGGAGTCGAACTGCCCGTAGTAAGGATTGTAAACGTAACTATGACGTGTCTCATCCAAGTTGAAAGCACCATTGAATGTCACCTTCAGGCCTTCTATAGGAGTTATATCTACAAAGGCGTTGCCGTTAATGGCATTTCCTTCAGAGTTTCTGGTATTTAGTTTATTGTCTAGAATAGGGTTGGCATCAGCAATGAAAGGACGCTGCATACCTGCATTGATACCACTACCGTAGTCCATCATTCCAATACCATTATTATCCACCATGATGCTGCCGTCAGCATTGCGCACGTAGGCGGGATAGATGGGAGCCATTTGGGTAACAAACGCCCATATATTACCGGTAGACGAACTGGTACCATTGTTACTCAACGAGTTGGAATCAAAACGTGCATATCCCATATTACCACCAATCTTCAACCACTTCTTTGCCTGATAGTCGGCTTTCAAACGGCCTGTCAAACGTTTCAGGTCAGAGCCTTCAGTGATACCCTCATTTCCAAGATAACCTAAAGAAACATAGAAAGAGGACTTTTCATTGGCTGCGCTCACCGAGAAGTTGTATTCCTGACGCAGACCGGTACGCATTCCCACATCTTCCCAATCATCCGGAGTCAGCAGATAGTCACGTCCTTTATAATTCACAACTCTACCCAATGTGGCGTTGGGATTAAGTTTACCGTTCTGACCGATGAGGAATTGCCCATCGGGAACTGTATATACATTGTATCCCAATCCACCGTTGGAGCCAAACAGATTCTTGTTTGCCTCAAGCCATGCAGCTTGGTCATTCATTCCCGTTGACTTATAATAATTGTTCATGGCACGATAATGCATCTCGTAGTACATGCCAGGATTGTCAATCACTTCATATTTCTGCAACGCTCGAGTGTTAGCACCCCACTTAGCATCAAAAGTCACCTTAGCCTCTCCCGACATATTGGCCCTTTTGGTAGTGATGATAATTACACCATTAGCACCACGAGCACCGTAAAGAGCATTGGAAGCCGCATCCTTCAATACTGTCATTGACTCAACGTCGTTAGGATTGATATTATTAATATCACCGCTATAAGGAGCGCCGTCCACAATAATCAGAGGGTCATTCTTTGCATTGATTGAGCTAAAACCACGAATCTTGATGGATGACTTTGAACCCGGAGCACCGTCGTTGGAAGTCAGTGTCACACCCGGCACAGCACCTGCCAAGGCATCAGTAACATTCGTCACTTGCGACTGCTCCAGCTTTTCGGTACCAACCACCTTAGCCGAACCCGTAAATGCAGACTTCTTTGCTGTACCGAAAGCAACCACCATTACCTCATCAAGCATCTCAGTATCAGACTTCATCACCACTTTTAAGCTGGGTTTTATTGCCACTTCTTGGGTCTGCATACCAATATAAGAAATCACCAGAGTTTTCGCGGAACTACAACAAATGTATACTATTGATAATTAACAATATACAATAATGCAAAGAGCCTATTAACACAAAGTGTACCTCTTTAGGAGATACTCTATACATGTCTACTATGAGCATCACGCTACTTATGTGATACTATTAATATGATAATTTGCTGATAAACAACAACTTGGTTCTTAGGTATATATTATAGTGATAGTTTTTTGGATTCCGCTTCTTTAAAAGACAGACTATTCTGTCAATATCTATTATTTGATTCTTTTTTACTAATTATTCACTTATGTTGTTGGTCCCATACATAAGAATACAAAACTTTATGTAAAATATTATTTGGCATATTATAAAAATAGGCAGATACCATCCCATTAGTTTATCTATTCTATCTCTATTTGGAATAGAGAAAATATGCGTTTTATTTCTATTGTAAATAGAGAATGTTTATATTTGCAATGCATAATACCAAGAACTTATGAAACAGCTTTTAAAGGATATCGTAATCGACCAGAAATCTTTCTTATCAAGTAGCAAAAGTGTAATCCGCAGATTCCCAGAAAAATACTTGTATAATGAAGAAGTTATTATAATTTCAGGAGTCCGTCGTTGCGGTAAATCTGTATTGCTTCAACAAATACGTGATAGGCTTCCCCAAAAAGATTATTTCTTTAATTTTGATGATGACCGTTTGGGTAACTTTACTGTAGGTAACTTTCAGCAACTATATGAGGTGTTTATTGAACTCTATGGTGAACAAAACTATTTTTATTTTGATGAGATACAGAATATTGCAGGGTGGGAGCATTTTGTAAAACGGTTATATAATTCAGGGAAAAAGGTGTTTATAACAGGCTCTAATGCCCGGATGCTAAGTAAAGAGTTAGGAACCTATTTAACCGGATGCTACATTGCAATAGAGCTTTATCCCTTCTCATTTTCTGAATTTTTAGATTTTCATGAGCAACAACATTTATTGGGAGATATTTCCGGTACAGTGGCACGTGGAGAAATACAGTCGGCTTTTAATGATTATTTAAAGCAAGGGGGCTTCCCTCTTTATCTGAAGTCTGAGGATGGTATTGTTTTAAAAACATTGTATGATAATATTCTTTATAAGGATGTGATGGTTCGCAACCAGATTGTAAACGAACGCGAAGTGAAAGAATTGGTCTATTATACTGTTAGTAATATAGGAAAGCCGCTGACTTATACCTCATTGGCAAAAGTTATTGGGGTAAAAAACCCCACAACAGTGAAAAACTATTTGGAATATATAGAAAACACATATTTACTCTTTTCCTTATCAAAACTCGATTATTCCGTTAAAGCCCAACTTCGTAACCCCAAAAAGGTTTATGCAATAGACAATGCTTTGGTTTCTCGTTTAGGTTTTCATTTTTCAGGTGAGGAAGGCCGTCTGTTAGAAAATATGGTTTACATAGAATTACGCCGCCGGAGTGGAGAGATTTTCTATCATAATTCAGGAAATGCAGAGTGTGATTTTGTGGTTCGCGATGGTTTTCGTGTCATGCAGGCAATTCAAGTTTGCTATCTGCTGGATAGTCTTGATACGCGTGAAAGAGAAATCCGTGGTGTTCAGGATGCCATGGAGGTATATCAACTTTTAGAAGGGACAATAATTACGAACAGTCATGAAGAAGAAGTGAAATACGGAGATAAGATAATACATATTCTGCCTGCATGGAAATGGTTACACTCTTCAGTATAAAGAACGTATGCAAATAGTGCTGATACACTCCGTAAAATAGATATACGGTAAATACAGAGTGGAGGGAATACCACGGCACTCCCTCCACAAAAAGACTTTATCTATATGATTCCGGCTGGATTATTTCCCTGCGAGATTCAACTCGTCATTATAATCTGTTTCAGCCAATGGAACATCCCAAGTCCACTTGTTAGCCCCGTCAGCAGGGATTGTTTTCGCAATGGAGATGTGGGCATTTCCACCATCTTTAAAACCTTTGCGCACTACAGGACGATTCCAACGTTTATAGTCGCTCCAAGCAAAACCTTCGCCCCAGAGTTCCAATTCACGATAATCCATAATCTCGTTCCAAAGTTCGTTTCCGGTCTTAGTACAAGCGTATTCAGGATTACGTCCGGAGGTTTTGTTCAATTCCACCAAAGCAGCTTGGGCAGCCGGTTCATTATTCAGGAAGTAGTTGGCTTCCGCTTCTATCAATACCATTTCTGATGAACGGATGAAAGGCAAGTAGCTTACTCCCGGAGTGTCAAATACGTAGAACTTCAATTGTCCACCCAAATACATGTAACCAGATTTGTAAGGAGTTTCAAGTCCACTTACTGCCATTTTCTTACAATAGGCAGCTGCATCTCCCCAGAGTTGGTCTGCTGCCGGCTTATTGCCCATTCCTAAAACTCCATAGGTCAAATCCATAGCAGAACCGTCATTGAAGTTGTATTCGGGGAATTTATCTTCTGTCAAGAACAGAGCTTTACGGGCATCGTTATTGGGAATACGGTTAATCAATTCACGCCCAATGGCACCTGCGCCGGTCTGCTGATTGCTCGCATAGTATCCGTTGCAGGCAAACATAACGCCATAGCTCCAATACCAGTTGTTTTCTTGCGCGCCACCAAAACATCCGAAAATCCACTCACCTGTCGGGTTGCAGAATCCGGCATGATAGTCGGCATTTGACATCAAAGGATAGTTTTGACGAGCCAATTTCGCTTCAGACAAAGCTTTGGAATAATCCTGCTTTGTAAGGGCGGCACGTGCATAGACGGCATGAGCTACATTTATGTTCGGCATCCAGACTTGTGCAGCTTCACGGTCCTTTCCACTTTGGGTATATAAGGAGATGGCGTCATCCAGGTCTTTATAGATTTGAGCGTAAGTTTCCGCCAATGTAGAATAAGGCATGCCACCTGTTGATTCATCCAGACGGAGCACCAACCCTTGAGAAGCCCCATTGTTGGAATCTTGCCAACGCCAACAGTAGTAATGAACCAGTTTTTCGAATGCGTATGCACGGAAAGTCAGTGCAGAGGCTTTGATGAAAGCTTTATCTGTTTCTGTTCCATTGGCATTGTCAATATTGGCAATGATGGTGTTGGCATTACCTATGATAGTGTAGTAATAATACCATGCATAAGCGTCATAAATAGAGTTTGTGCGTGAATGAAACTCTTGATTATGAATAGGTGACCAACCGGATGCATAAAGATTGTAGAGATAGTTTTCGCTCGGATAGTTTTCATAATGAGCCATGATATTATTTTCACCGGCAAACCCTTGACCAAAATAATACTGTTGTGTCGTCATTATTTTTGCGATACCATTCAATGCCTTTGTGGCATTGGCTGTTGTGCCGATTGCATCGCTGGCACCCGTAGAGCTGGTAGGAGCTGTATCCAGGAAGTCTTCCCCACAAGAGGATGTCGTTAACGACATTCCGACAAGCAAGCCACCAATAAAAAGTTTATTTATATAATTCTTCATATTTTTTTTCTTTTAAATGTTTAACTCCTTAGAATTTCACTGTAAGTCCAAGGTTATATACCCGGGCAGTTACGTATGTGTCGTCCGAACCTCCGTTAAATGAATATTGCGGATTGAGTCCCTTACGCGCCGTCACGGTGAAAAGGTTTTCGATACCACCGGTCAGTGACAGTCCTTCCAGCTTCATACTCTTCAACCAGCTTTTCGGCAAGTTATAGGAGATACTCAAATTTTTGAATACCAGGTAGGATGCACTTGTCAACCAACGGTCACTGGTATCATTCAATTCGGATGACTTGTAGTAATCTACGCGAGGAGTTCCGTTGGGGTCAATACGGTTGACCGATGTCTCTGTCATGCCTGCCGGTGCTTCCTTCCAAGACTTCAAGATGTCTTTGTGATATGCGCTGCCGGAAGCTCCCGATTCAGAAACCCCCATCAGGCTGCGATAAGAGCCGTCATAAGTCTTGCCCCCTAAAGAGTAGGTAAACAGCATATTCAAGTCCCAGTTTCTCCATGACAGTGCAGAACTTACTGAACCATAGACGGTAGGAAGTGCGCTTCCTGCCCAGTCGCGCTTGCCATAAGCAGTCGTCGTTGCATAATCTGTTCCGTTGATAGTAGCCAGTGCACCGGCTTCAACCGCCTTGTCCCTCTTCTCCGGATCCAGTGTATAAAGAGACGTACCGGTCATCTGGTCCACTCCCTCGAAATGATAAGTATAGAACTCATAGATGGAATGTCCTTCGGAATAGTTTTGCATTCCGTGCAAAATATCTTTTCCATCAGGCAGTTTCACGATTTCGTTTTTCAGGAAAGTCGCATCCACACCTACATTCCACTTCCAGTCATTTGTGTTGAGAATATCTGTATTCAGTGAGATTTCCCAACCACGGTTAGAGATTGTACCGATATTCTTATATTGCGTCAGGTTCATCGGAGACCCATCTCCTACCCAAGGATAAGAGCCAGCCGAAAGCGGCAGACGCACTTCGAACAGAAGATCTTTAGAACGCTTGTCGAAGTAGCCGATTTGGAAGTTGAGGCGATCAAACAAACGGCCTTCCACTGCTACATCTACTGTTTGTGTTGTTTCCCACTTGATGTCGGGTGCCGAAAGCGACTGTTTCAGCAAGGCAGGCAAACCGCCGTTCTTATCAATGTTATAAAGTGCCATGTGACCGTAAAAACCGACACCCATATTATTACCGACTTCACCGTAAGAAGCACGCAATTTCAGCATGTCTACCCAAGACACGTCTTGCAAGAAAGCTTCACGCTTCATGTTCCAACTGGCACCGACGGAATAGAAGTTACCCCAACGGTTGTCTTTGTGGAAACGTGAAGAGCCGTCACGACGGAAGGACGCTTCCAAGAAATAGCGTTCATCATAATTGTACTTCGCGCGTGCCAAGTAGGATTCCAACTTATCTTCATCATCACTTCCGGTATAATAAGAATTGTTGAGGAAATTACCCATTGTAAGGTTACCGTCCACAGCCATACCGGTATTCATTCCGGTGGTATACTTACGTTCCCAGCTATAACTTTCGTGAGCCACCATAGCTTCCACGTTATGCACTTCGGCGAATTTGTAAGTCCAGTTCAAGATTTGTTGCAGAGCCACAGTTCTATACTGATAAGCATAGCTCGTCAGGCGGCCATTATTTGTAGCACCATCACCAATCTCGGGATTATCATATTTCTTATTGTTGGTTGTACTGTTGTTCATATCACCTTTCACAGTCAGTGACACCCCGTAAGGAAGCGTAAAGGTAGCGAAAGCTTGTCCGCCCAATACATTACGTATACTTTCCTGTTTGTCAAACAGCATCTCATATACAATGTTTCGGTTACCCAGATAAGGAGAAGTGGTATCGTAAACTTTATTTCCGTTAGCATCCAGTTGATGCGTACCGTCAGCATTGTGCATAAAGACAGGATATACCGGTGCCATATAACGTGCTACATAGAACGGATTGGCATAGTAGCTGCCGGTCGCATTGTCGTTATAATTACGCTTAGTCCAGGAACCGGTGAGGTTTATGCCTCCCTTGAACCAATCATTCGGAGTATAAGTTGTATTGATACGGCCAGAGAAGCGCTCGTAATCCGTAGTCTTCACATATCCTTTTTCATTCAGATAGCCTACCGAAGAGTAAACATTGTATTTCGGTCCTGATGTAGAACCTGACAGGTTATACTCTTGGCGATGTCCGTTACGCTCGATAGCATCTTGCCAGTCAAGGTCATCGTAGCCCGAAAGCCTCTTAGCTGTCAATTTTCCGTTGGCATCGAACAAGGCATTGTCTTCGGCATCATAAATATTACGTCCGATAGACTCTTTAATAAGATTTTGCGTAGCATAAGCACCTGCTTCGCTTGCACTCATTCCGTTATTGCTCATCATGGCATTTCTTTTGGCCATCCAGGATGTTTCCATCCAGGCATCAGCCTCCAGACGTTCATACTCGCCAATACCTCTATTATAGATACCTTGATTTATCTGCAGCGTGATGCTCGGTTTGTCCGTGTTACGTCCGCTTTTGGTAGTGATAATCACAACTCCGTTGGCAGCCCGGTTACCATACAATGCTGCAGAAGCGGCATCTTTCAAGATAGACATGCTCTCAATATCGTTAGAGTTCAGTTCGGCCATATTGCCATCAAAAGGAACGCCATCTACTACATACAATGGGCTGGATGCTCCTGACACTAAAGTACCGAAACCACGGATACGGATTTGAGGCGCTTTACCCGGCTCACCATAAGTGTTGTTTACTTGTACACCAGGAGCTGCACCTTCAAGTGCACCTGTCACACTGGTAGTAACACGCTTTTCTATCTTTTTCTTATCTACTACGGAAATGGAGCCGGTCAAAGATTCCCGCTTTGCAGTACCATAGGCAACCACAACAACTTCATCCAAAAGTTCGGCATCACTCTTCATCAAGATGCGCATATTCGTTTTGATACCAACCTCTTGCGTCTGCATACCAATGTACGAAACCACCAAAGTTTTCGCGGAACTTGGTACGTTTGGTAATGTAAAATCACCATCTACACCGGTAATAGCACCAATTTGTGTACCTTTTACCAATACAGAGGCTCCAATAACTGGCTGCCCGTCTTCTTCAGAAATTACAACACCTGTAACCTTCTGGGTTTGGGCAGTTACTAGGCCTATTCCGACAAAAAGACAGGCCAATAACAGCATTAATTTTCTTTTCATAAATTCTCTCTTAAAGTTTAACTTTACATTAATTGTTTCTTTACTCTAACAAAGTGCAAATATATTAATAAAACTGAAACGAACAACTATTTTATTGAAAAAACCTTGTAAATCTATCAATTTGTTAATTAAATACGCGCTTTTATGCTTAATAACAGTTTTTTTACTCTTAAAAAACCTAAACTACCTTATGTTTGCTGTCACTATGATTTCCTCTTTTAAAAGGGTTTTTCCAAGAAATACACATGTTTTAGAACAAAATGGTTAATAAACAAGCCGCAAAAGCAAAGGACAGGCTTGATTTTGAAACAAATTGAGGGCTTTTAGGTACTAAATATCAATTAATAGCTAAACACAAAAAGACACTTTTTAGAGATATTAATTCTTGTTCCAACCCCGTTGAGTACAGAATATCGTCTTATTTGTTATCGGTATTAATTAAAATCAAGTAATATGAGTAAGATTATTTACAATTTAGTGTACAACAGAAAAAAAAGCCTGAATAAAAGAGGAATGGCATTAGTACAAGTAGAAGCCTATTTGGACAGAAAGAAAAAGTATTTCTCAACCAAAGTCTATCTCAAGCCAGAACAGTGGGACAATAAAAAGCTTATCGTCAGAAACCATCCTAACGCGGATGCGCTGAACAGATTGATATATGAGTTCATGGCTATGATAGAAAAAAAAGAGTTGGAATTGTGGCAACGAGGAAGGCGTGTTTCATTGGAGCTGCTAAAGGACGTATTGGGCACAAGTGAGAATAATGCATCTTTTATTCCTTTTTGCAGGCAAGAGGTGGCAAACTCTACTCTGAAAGAGAGCACAAAACGAAATCACCTGTCTACCCTTTCATTATTACAACAGTTCAAAAAGGATGTAACCTTCTCCGACTTAACATTCGAATTCATATCCTCCTTTGAGCATTTCCTGCAATCAAAAGGTTATCACACAAATACGATTGCCAAGCACATGAAGCATCTGAAGCGGCATATAAACGTTGCCATCAATAAAGATTATATGGAGATACAAAAATATGCTTTCCGGAAATACAAGATTAAAACCATAGAAAACAAACATACACATTTATCGCCTGAAGAATTGGAGAAACTGGAGAAGCTAAGTCTGGTTGGCAGATATGCTAAACTTCAGAAGACTTTAGACGCATTCTTGTTTTGCTGTTATGCGGGAATGAGACATTCTGATTTTGTAAGTTTATCACCCGACAATATCGTGGAGATTCGTCAAGAGACCTGGCTGATTTATAAATCCATAAAAACAAGCACGGAAGTCCGGTTGCCTCTTTACCTCCTATTCGAAGGGAAAGGACTTGCTCTTTTAAGGAAGTATCGGGATGATTTACAGAGCTTCTTTCATTTAAAGAACAACTCCAATGTGAACAAGAATCTGATTGTAATTTTCCGCTTGGCAGGTTTATCAAAGAAAATCTCATTTCACACCGCGAGACATACCAACGCAACCCTATTGATTTATAATGGAGTAAACATTACCACAGTACAAAAACTATTGGGACATAAAAGTGTTAAAACCACACAAGTATATACCAATATAATGGATATGACCATAGTACAGGATTTGGAAAAGAATCATGTACTCATGCCTTTATCTAAAAAAACACGACTTTAGCATAACTGATACTACACTTTCATATCGCTGTCGTATATTTCTTTTTTAAGAGCCTGTTTAAATTTTGCCCAGTATTCTTTTGAGAGTTCTTTTTGAGGATGTTTTTCTGTTTTTATGAGGAGCATAGCGGGCTATGTGACGAATAAAAACAGGAAAATAGACCGAAAAGAAAATCAGAACAAGCCGATAAAGCTTTTAAAAAAGGATTTCAGGAAAATTCAAACAGTTTCTAAAAGAACGCAAATAAGTTTTATCAAGCAGGTATAGATAGTTTTTTCAATAGACAATATATCAAGTAAGACTTTAGAATATTGATTATCATTATTGGGATTGCTTCAATAGCCATATTTCAAAAAACTTGTCGTAAACTTTGTATTCGCCAAGTTCACAAGTAACCGGCTCTTTCATTTAAGGGAGTTAGAAGCCGATAGTATAGCTATACATCGACAGAACTATCACAACGGGGTAGCTACGGTATCCGTACGCTCCCCGAAGATGTCCTGCACCGTCAGCCCTCGAAAGGGTATGCAAAACGTAACAAGTCTTTTTGAGCTTCGAGTAAATCCTTTGTAAATGTTCTATTTCTCTTTTTCTACCTATCAAATTCCTGTTTTCTCCCTGTCTATAGAGAGAGAAAATACAAGAAGCAGGTAAGAACCGGGTAAGACTCGGGTAGGAAGCAGGTAGGAAGGAGAATAAAATGGTCTATTTGTCGTTTTTCAATTCATCAGAAAAAAGAGCGGAGAACCTGCTTATGTAAACAAAGCCACGACTAAAGCCGTGGGGATTCCCCAATTAAATAGAGAAAGTAAGAATTCCATCTCTCAATATTTCGGTAAGCTTTCCTCCGAAGTGCAGTCATACATAATACGTGCATAACTGAGTATTTCTCAACAAAAAATCATTCTCAAGGTTTTATAGTTAGAAATTATCTCTCAAGGTAAATCTCTTTATACAATTTATCTGTATTCTTGAATAAAAATCACTTATTGAGTTCATCAGTATATCACGAAACAAAAGAGAAGAATGAAGCTTGCCAATAACAAGCTTATTATCAACCATTAAGCGTTCAAAACAGTATAAAATTAGGACCTCAAACAAATAATCTCCCTCCGCCAGATGCCTTTATAGAATATGCTATTAAGAGACAATTCTATTTTGTTGAGTTTATAAACGGCTAATTTACAATAATATACGTTTGTTGTAGTTCCGCGAAAACTTTGGTAATTTCGTACATTGGTATGCAGACTCAAGAGGTTGATATTAAGCCGAATATAAAAGTATTCATGCGTTCCGATTCTGAGATGCTTGATGAGGTAATGGTGGTAGCTTACGGTACAGCAAAGAAGTCTGCTTTTACAGGTTCAGCCTCTGTGATCAAGTCTGAGACATTGGAGAAACGTCAGGTCTCCAACTTATCGAATGCACTTTCCGGTACTGTATCTGGTGTGCAGACACAAAGTACAAATGGCCAGCCGGGTACGAGTGCGACAGTTCGTATTCGCGGTATCGGTTCTATGTATGCCAGCAACAATCCTCTGTATGTAGTGGATGGTATTCCTTATGAAGGAGATATCTCCGCTGTCAATTCACAAGATATTGAATCAATGACCGTATTGAAAGATGCCGCAGCTGCTGCCTTGTATGGTGCACGTGGTGCAAACGGTGTTATTTTGGTTACTACAAAGAAAGGTAAGAGCGGTGATACGCAGATTTCTTTAGACGCCCGTTGGGGAGTCAACTCCCGCTTAGTGAAAAACTATGATGTATTGCAGAATGCAAATACCTATATGGAGACTGCATATTCTGCTTTGTATAACGGATACCTATATAATAGCGGATATACAGCAGAACGGGCTTATCAATTGGCCAATGCAGACTTGTTTCCAAAGCTGGGCTACCAAGTTTATACCATACCTGATGGACAATATCTTATTGGCCGGAACGGCAAGTTGAACCCTTATGCAACTCTGGGATATAGTGACGGTGACTATTATTATACACCGGATAACTGGTCTGATGAGATGTTCCAAAGTAATTTGCGCCAAGAGTATAATCTTAGTGTTTCTGGTGGTTCGGACAAATTAAGCTACTATCTGTCTGCCAGTTATTTGATTGATGAAGGTATTATTGAAAATTCAGGTTTCGAACGTATCTCCACTCGTATGAACGTGGATTATCAGGCTAAAAAGTGGTTGAAGCTCGGAGTTAATCTTAGCTATTCAAATGTAACAAGCCGTTCACCGGGCGATCAGGATACCGATGCTGCTACTTCTTCCGGTAATGCGTTCTTTGTTGGTAACTTTATCGCACCAATCTATCCGATGTATGTACGGAATGCAGACGGCAGTTTCCAATATAATGCCAATACTGGCTATCATGTATATGACTATAGTGATGGTTCAAGTACAAACTTCACCCGTAATTTTATGAGCATGTCCAATCCTATGAGCGGTTTCCTTTATGATACTGAAAAATATCTGATGGATATTCTGAATGGGAAATGGTATGCAAAGATTGATATCATTGACGGTTTGTCATTGACAGCTTCTTTGGGCTTGCATATTGACAACACACGCCAGCATAGTGTGGGTAACAAGTATTATGGTCAGTCGGCTTCCTATGGCGGTTCTGTTATGCAATACTCCTCACGCGTTTATTCGCTTGACCAACAATATCTGTTGAATTACAAAAAGACATTCGGCAACCATAACTTGGATATTCTTGCCGGCTATGAAAGTATGGACTTCAACACGGAAAGTCACTATATTTTAGGATATAACATGTATAGTGACAAGAACTGGACTGCATCTAATGTTATCGACCGCAAGAATGGTTCTGGCAGTTACAATGAATATGCCACAATCGGTATCATTACACGTGCCAGCTACGATTTCAATGAAAAATATTATGGTAGTGTTTCTTATCGTCGTGATGCTTCTTCACGCTTCCATCCGGATAACCGTTGGGGTAACTTCTGGAGTGTGAGTGCAGCATGGGATATGGCAAAAGAAAACTTTATCAGTCAATACGATTGGATCAACATGCTGAAGCTGAAGGCTTCTTTCGGTCAGCAGGGTAATGACAACCTCTATTATAAGGGATATACAAACTACTATCCGTATCTGGATCAGTTCACGGTTAGCGGGTCTGACGGTGTATTCTCTGATGGTGTGCTCTACTACAAGGGGAGCAAAGATATCACTTGGGAAACATCCAATTCATTCAATGTAGGTGTGGATTTCGCTCTTTTGGGAGGACGTATTGACGGTACAATCGAATACTTCAACCGCCAGACTAAGGATATGTTGTATTATAAACCGGTAGCGATGTCTAACGGTTATACCCAACTTCCTATGAATATCGGTTCGGTACGCAACTCCGGTGTGGAAATTGAATTGAACTATACTCCTATTGAAACTAATGATTTAAAGTGGGTGATCAATTGGAATGGAACATTGATGAAAAATAAGATTCTTGAGCTGCATCCGGATTTGAAAGGAGAGATGATTGATGGTTCCTATATTTATCGTGAAGGTGAATCTTTGTACCAGATGTATTTGACTAAATATGCAGGGGTAGATCCTGATTCCGGCGAAGCTCTGTATTGGGCAAAGGACGAAAACGGTGTAGAGTATAAGGATAAAGATTGGTCTGCTGCCTACAATTCCAATAGACAAGCTTCCGGTGACCTGTTGCCTACTATCTATGGCGGTGTCGGTACAACATTGGAGTTCCGTGGCTTTGATTTCTCCATCCAGTGTGCTTATCAGTTGGGTGGTACGATTTATGATAGTGGCTATCAAGCTTTCATGCATGGCGGTGACTCCCACTACATGGGATATAACTGGCACAAGGATATCTTGAATGCATGGACACCAGAGAATAGAAATACCAATATTCCGCGTGTAGATGCCATTGATAAATACACCAACTCTTCATCAGACCGTTGGTTGACAAGTTCTGATTATTTCTCTATCAATAACATCACCCTGGGCTATACTTTACCTAAGAGATGGTTGAGAAGTCTGGGTATCGGAAGCTTGCGTATTTACGGTGCGGCTGACAATGTGGCTCTTTTCTCTGCCCGTAAAGGGCTTGATCCACGTATGAGCTACACAACAGCTTCTACAGATAGATATACGCCTATACGTACTATTTCCGGCGGTTTGAAAGTAACATTCTGATAATAGTTCAATAATAAAATACAGAAAAAATATGAAGAAATTATATAAGATAACACCGTATGTTATGCTCGGTTTGATGGTAGCTGGATGTACAGATCTGGATACAGAACCGCTGAGTTCGACTATTACATCTGACCAAAAGGAAGAAGTTGTTGAATCTGATCCTTCCAGATTGGAAGCCAGCGTAGCAGCTGTGGCTGCAAATTTCACCCAATATGCCAAAATCTACACAGAAGATGACAATGTGCATAGTGATATAGGTTATCCGACCATTATGCTGGCCACGGAATCAAGAGGTACGGACATGGTGGCAGATATTACTGGTTATAACTGGTATTCCAATTCAGCCGATTACAGTGACTGCTTGAATACAAGTACAGCTACCATTGAATTCTGGGGTACATTGTACAATCAGATTTTTACAGCCAATAACGTAATCGGTACTGTAGATAACGAAACTGAAGATCCTACGTTACAATATTATCTGGCGCAGGCATTAGCTGTCCGTGCTTTTGACTATTTTACGTTGATACAGTTGTATCAGTTCAATTACAAAGGACATGAGAGCGCTATGGGTATGCCTTTGATTACAGAGCAGAATGCAACAGAAGTTGCAGCCAATGGCTGCGCCCGTTCTACTGTGCAAGAAACTTATGATTTTATCTTGGCAGACCTGAATAAAGCTATTGAGCTGCTGACAGCCACTACAAAAGAACGTGATGACAAGCGCTATGTCAGCTTGGATGTCGCTTACGGTATCCGTGCCCGTGTCTATCTGGCAATGCACAACTATGCGGAAGCTTTAAAGGATGCGGCAGCCGCACTGGCCAAAACTACTGCCACTCCATACTCCCGTGCTGATGTAAGCAAGCCTTCATTCATTAATATCGAAGACAATTCATGGATGTGGGGTATCTTGATTACAGAACAGGACCGTGTAAGTACAACCGGTATTTGTAATTTCCCTTCACATATGGGCTCTTTGAATTATGGTTATGCTTCTGTAGGTGGATGGCGTAGAATCAGTCCGAAACTCTATAGTGAGATTCCAGCCAGTGATGTCCGCAAGGGATGGTTCCTGAACGGTGAAGGTGTATCTGCCAATTTGCCTGCTGCGGCCCAAACATACATTACTGGGAAAAAGGCACCTGCCTATACACAAGTAAAGTATGGGGTGCTGAATGACCAATGGGGAACTGACAACAATGCTACGGATATAATATTGATGCGTGTTGAGGAAATGTATCTTATCAAGGCTGAGGCACAAGCTATGAGTGGTAATGTTAGTGGCGGTGTATCTACCCTTAACTCGTTTGTTACTGCATATCGTGACCCGTCTTATCAGTGTACAGCCACTACACCGGAAGCTGTGCAGGAAGCTGTTTGGCAACAACGTCGTCTTGAATTCTGGGGAGAAGGTATGGCATATTTTGATATTATGCGTCTGAACAAGGGAGTCAACCGTTTAGGCTGCGGCTTCCCGACTACTGCCGTATTTAATATTACAGCAGGTGATCCGGTTCAGATTTACAGTATTCCTAATAAGGAAGTACAATATAACCCATTATTGGAGAACAATCCGCTGGTTTCGGCACCTACACCAATACCTGATGTAGAATAATGTATATGTTAACTATTAAAAATATGGAATATGAAATATATAAATAAGATACTTAGTCTGTTTGTCATCGCACTGATAGCTACCTCTTGCGATCCTGATGCAGAAAGTTATACTCCGGGTGAACTGGAAGACGGTAATCAAGGCATCTGCTTTGTGGGCAATTACACCCAAACAGTGGAAGTTGAGCCGGGAATAACCTCTTTTGATTTAACTTTGACACGCTCCTTGACAGATGCTGCCGGTACGGTTGATGTTACTGTGATAAATAATGAAGAGAATATATTTGTATGCCCTTCCACTGTATCATTTGCTGCTGGAGAGAAAACAGCCAAGTTGACAGTTGAAACACCGTCAGCTGCCGAGGGTATCACTTATAATCTACAACTGGCTTTGAGTGGTAATGATGTCAGCAACTATTCTTCCGGATACCATGAAATATCAGTAAATTTTGCTATCTTGAAGTGGGAATCTATCGGTACCGGATACTATTTGGACGGTACAGTTGCTAATTTCTTTGGCGTAGATCCGTCTGTTCCGATGGCTGTGGAAATTGAAAAAACTACAACTGCTACCAGTACACGTTTCCGTTTTGACAGTCCGTTTGCCAAAGTTGCGACTGCACAAGATGAGGTTGGCGGTTTCAACGGTTATCCCTTTAATGAAGAGGCTGATGTAGTTCCAGGTGAATATACTTTCGTAATTGATGTGACTAAAGAAGGTGCTTCTTTGAAACCGGTTCAATATGGTATGGATTGGGGATATGGTATGTTCAGCGGTGGTTCTGTATATGGCAACCTATCTACTAATATAAATTCTTATCCTTTGGGAGTTTATAATGAAAAGGCCGGTAGTATTACCTTCCCAGCCAATTCGTTGTACGTAAGTATGGCTGACTATCAAGACGGTGGTGCATATCCTTGTACCAACCCGTCTTATCTCTACTTGAGTGCGGAAGCATACCTTAACTCTTTGGAGACAGAGTAATTTGAAAATTAAAAAAATTACATAAGAAAAGCCGGTTCACACAAAGGGCCGGCTTTTTACTTTAAATATTGATTCGTAGAGATTGAATCGTTAATTTACAGTTTTTCTTTATCCTCTGCCAACAAAAAGTTTCGCAGTGAAATCTGTTTAATTCCTTTGTAATTTCCCCCGCTTTGCATTTCATCCATTGTTACCACATATTTGGGGTAATTATCTGCTATTTCCAAAAGATTGCCAAATTCTCGCCTAACAGTTGCATCATCGGGAAGCATATACGCTACTTGAATATAGATTTTATGGTCGTCTTTGGAAGCAATGAAATCAATTTCTTTATTACCACTCTTTCCGACATATACTTCATATCCATATCTTAACAAATCAATGCATACTACATTTTCCATTAACTTGTTGATGTCTTTTCGAAAATCGAAATGCTGTATGGAATTATGCAATCCTAAATCTTCAAAATAATATTTCTCACCAATCTCAAAGATTTTCATCCCTTGGATTTCAGCTCGTTGAATTTTGTAAATAAAGAAACTATTGCACAGTGCCTTTAGATAGTTCAGAATTGTCTGCGTAGGAATGTTGACGTGTTGCGACTTTAAATATTTACTAATATTCTGGGCAGAAAAAAGAGAACCGGTATTATCTATCAGATAAGCTACGAGATTTTCCAAAAAAGAGACATTCCGGATTGATTCACGTGCAACCACATCTTTTAGTAGGATAGTAGAATAAACGTTTCTCAAATACTCGAATATGACATTCTTGTCCATTGTTAGATTATGAATGTAGGGCATACCTCCGAATGTAAGATAGAGTTTTAGACTTTCGGTGGAGTCTTGGCATTGATTGAAAGTTAAGAATTCCCCATAGCTAAGTGAATGAATGGGAAATTCTATATATCTTCCTGCCAATTGAGTAGCAAGTTCACTGGACAGCATTTTAGCATTACTTCCGGTGCAATAGATATCGCATTTATTTTCATTCAATAAACTCCGCAGACACAATTGGAATTCTTCAATCTCTTGGATTTCATCTACAAAGAGATAGTTATGATTATGCCCAGTAACCTTCCTTAAAACATATTGATAAAGATCCATGTAGTTCCTAATTTCCGTGAAGGAAAGTTGCTCTTTATCTACAAAAATAATATTGGCTTCCGGTATGTTTTTCTTTATGATATCTGATATCTGTAAAAGAATGTAGCTTTTACCTATCCTACGTTGGCCGGTTATTACTTTTATTATACTTTTATCAATAAACGGTTCAATTCTCTTTATGTATAAAGGACGGGAGATATAATTTTTCATATTCAAACATGATTTAGTTTATATACAAAGATATAAAATATTTCAATTATAATTGAATCTTGCCGTATATATTATATATTCATCAATTATAAATAGCATATGTAAAGCAAATATTTCTCAACAAAAAAATATTTTGGAACTTTCATGGATAAAATTTATCTTTCAAGATAAATTCCTCTATATAATCTATCGTTATTCTTGAATAAAAAACATTTATTGGGTTAATTAGTACATCACCAATTAAAAGAGTAGAATGAAATGTTACAATAACGCGCTCATTATCAGCTTTTAATTATTCAAAACGGTATGAAATGGGTACTTCGAGCCACTTACCTCCCTTTGCCATATACCTTTATAGATAATATACAATAGAATAAACTCTGTTCTATAGCAAACGTAAACAATTGTTTTTTAGCAATATACACTTATTGTAGTTCCGCGAAAACTCTGGTGATTTCGTTTGTTGGTATGCAAACCCAAGAAGTAACGATCAAACCTCATGTAAAGGTAATTTTGAAATCCGATTCTGAGCTGCTTGAAGAGGTTGTAGTTACCGGTTACGGTACATTTAAGAAAGCATCGTTTACCGGAGCTGCTTCTACTGTAAACACTTCCACCTTGGAAGATGTACCTGTTCTTTCTGTTGCCGACAAACTTTCTGGTAATGTCGCTGGTGTTACTTTTGGCTCAAGTTCAAGTAATCCGGGTTCTGTAAGCAGTATCCGTGTACGTGGTATGGGTTCCATCAATGCCGGAAACAATCCGCTTTATGTTATTGACGGAACACCGGTCACAAGTGGAGACTTATCCGAGTTCACTTATAGTGATGCAGGAACTGATATTTTGTCTTCACTCAATACCAATGACATCGAGTCTATCACAGTTATCAAAGATGCGGCTGCTGCCTCTCTTTACGGCTCGCGTGCTGCTAACGGTGTTGTGGTCATTACGACGAAAAGCGGAAAACAAGGCAAAACAAATGTAAGTTTCCGTTCCGACTGGGGTTTCTCAAACATGGCAATAGATTATCGTCCTATGCTCGACGGTGACTCGCGCCGCGAACTCTTATGGACCGGTCTCAAGAATTACGGGTTATACACCGGAAACATGTCCGATGCAGATGCCGCAACTTTTGCAGACCAGAACATCGAGGATTTTGCTTCAAAACCCTCGACCGGATGGACGGATTGGAAAGACCAGCTTTTCCGTAACGGTTCTCATCAGAACTACCAGTTGAGCGTATCTGGCGGTAACGACCGTACCAAGTTCTACACCTCAGCTGCTTATACCAATCAGGAAGGTATCATTTACAAACAAGGTCTGGAACGTTTCACTGGTAATGCAAACCTCACTCATAAGTTTGGAGACTTTGAGGTTCAAGTTACAAGCCAATTCTCAAAAGTAAGACAAAACAAAACCAATGAAGCGACCTCCTATGATGGGCCTGTGGCCAATTACGCATTCTTCCAGAGCCCCTCATCAACCCCTTATAATGAAGACGGCACATTAAACAATGGTTGCGGCGTATTTGGAGTCAATCCTTTGTATGAAAGAGAACACAGCTCCGACGTTTATACCCTGATGAAGGCATTCAATACAATCAAGTTGACCTATAATATTTGGGACAAGTTGAATTTAAGTGAAAAGATTGCTTATGATTACGCACAAGGTACCAATGATGTTCTTTGGGACAGACACTCAAACAACGGCGCTCCGGGTGGTGTCATGCAGCGTATTGTCAATCGTAATGACCAGCTGAATACACAAACCCAGCTCTCTTACATCAACTCTTTCGGTCTGCACAATATTGATGCCCTGCTTGGTTTTGAAACACAAGATACGGAATATGCTTTCAACTACATGGCAGGCCAAGACTATCCGGGTGATTTGTACGAATTGACAAATGCCGGTTCAACAAGTGCCGAGACCAACAGACAGAGCTATCGCATGACTTCGTTCCTCGGACGTGCCAATTATAACTACGCAGACAGATATTATCTCGGTCTCAGCTATCGTACCGACGGAAGTTCACGTCTGGCAAGAGAAAACCGTTGGGGAAGTTTCTGGTCGGTTTCTGGAGCATGGAGATTCATAGACGAAAGTTTCCTGAATCCCGTCAAGAGTGTATTGACAGATGGAAAGCTCCGTGTGTCATACGGCGTAAACGGAACGCAACCTTCAGACTATTACGCTTATATGAATCTTTATAAATATGGAATCATATACAATGGACAGTCAGGAATGTCAATCGTCGGAATTGCAAACCCAGACCTGAAATGGGAAAAGAACAAAACATGGAATATCGGTCTCGACCTTTCATTCATTGACCGTATCTCTGTAACATTCGACTACTATCAGCGTAAAACCAGCGACCTTATATACGACCTCCCCGTATCACAAGTTGGCGGATATTATGATGGCAATTATGGATATACCACTCCGCAAAACATCGGTTCACTGAAGAACTCCGGTTTTGAGTTGACCATTACATCAACCAATTTCAGAAACAAGGATTTCACGTGGACCACTTCTCTGAACATGGCACACAACAGCAACAAACTGACCAAATTGGATGGCCAGCAGAATGAAATCGTATCAGGACCGCTGATTCACCGTGTAGGCGAACCTTACTATTCATACTATGTTTATGAATACGCCGGAGTCGACGCAGAGACCGGTAAAGAAATGTTCTATCTGAATGACGGAACAGAGAATGCCCGCAAGACAACTACAAATATCTCTGAAGCCAACAAAACTATTGTAGGCAAGCATCAGGCTAGTATAGAAGGCGGTCTTACCAACAACCTCAAATGGAAGTTTATCGACTTGGGCTTCACTTTCACTTATTCATTGGGTGGTGATGCTTTTGACTACTCCACTTGGCAGCACTCCAATGGCGGTTCATATCTATACGGTGGTGCCGTACCGACATACTATGACATCTCAAAGATGTGGACAGGCCCGGGCGACACGAATGCCACATTGCCTAAATTTGAATATGGAAGCGCTGCTTCACTGTCTTCACGCTGGCTGATGCCTACTGATTATCTACGTCTGAAGAACCTCACATTAGGTGTAAGCATTCCGCAAAACTATATCAGCAAGCTTGGGCTCAGCAAAGCCAGAATCTACTTCTCTGGTTCCAACCTGCTTACATGGAAGTCTAAAGACTTATTTGTAGATCCGGAAATGCGTGTAGACGGACTATGCACATTTGAGACTCCGGCATTGAGAACATATACATTCGGAATAGAATTGAATTTCTAACTAATAAAGATACGAAAATGAAAATATTAAAGACATTATACACAGCAACGCTTTGCGCAGCTATGGCAGTCAGCACTTCATCATGCCTCAACAGTTGGCTGGATCAGTCACCCGCAGACGGAATAGATGCTGAAACCGCAATCAAGAACAGCGATGATTTGGCCAATGTGCGGACGGGACTTTATGCTGCCGTTAAAGGTAACAGTAGCCTGATTAATTATTATGGACGCCTCATGTTCGTATACGGTGACATGAGAGGGGAAGATATCCAATATGAATATAACGGAGGAAGTGGAAGAGCAAACTTCTACTACTATATGGAATATACAACTGCAGACAATTTCACCACCTCAACAGCCGTATGGCAGATGCCTTATGTAGTCATTGCACGCGCCAACCGTCTGATTCAGGCAGCAGAAAGTGGCAACCTGACCGATGCGGCAGAGGCAAAAGCCACTATTGACCAATATGATGCAGAAGCAAAAGTTCTGCGCGCCATGGCACTGTTTGACCTTACACGTATCTACGGTAAACCTTATACGGTAGATCAAGGCAGCTCACTCGGTGTGCCCATCGCTACCTCCCCACTAGAATCGACAGAAAAGCCAAGCCGCAGCACGGTAGCTCAATGTTATGAGAGTATTGAAAAAGATTTGACAGATGCAATCAACTCAAATGCACTGCCCAAAACCAATGAAGTGGGTTATGTCAACCTTTGGGCTGCCAAAGCCTTGCAGGTACGTGTATATATGACAAAAGGCGAATGGAGCAAAGCTTTATCCGTAGCAGAAGACATCATATCAAACTCGTCTTACAAACTTTGGGAACCGTCAGAATATGTTGCTGCATGGAGCAAAAGTGATGCCAATCATTCAAAAGAAATCATGTTCGAGATTTCCATCAACAACAATACTGACTGGACAGACCGTGAAGGTATTGCCTATTTATATGCCGACAAGGCTGGCGCTTCTCCCGGATATGGAGATGTAATTGTCACAAAAGACTTCTCTGACATGCTTACATCCGACCCGGCAGACATCCGTAACGACATATTATTGGCAGCGGCAGCAGGAGGATTTGACAAGCGCAAAGTTTACATCAACAAAATGCCAGCTGTAAACGGAGATGTGCGTTACTCCAATGTCCCATTGCTACGCTTGTCAGAAGTTTACTTGTCAGCAGCAGAAGCAGCTTTCCAAGCCGGAGACAAGAACAAGGCTGCCAACTTGCTGAACGATATCATCTCCAACCGCACAACGGATGAAAGCAAACAAGTAACCAGCGGAAACATCACATTAGACCGCATCTACATCGAACGCCGCAAGGAACTTGTAGGTGAAGGACAGCGCTACTTCGATGTTATGCGCCGAGGTGAAACCGTTACACGCTACACGGA
>ERZ791610.409-NODE-409-length-31814-cov-14.489971_pt1 | contig 31814 bp, 25 predicted proteins | sample MGYA00510061_ERZ791610 | MGnify/ENA primary metagenome ERZ791610 (study PRJEB30046, sample SAMN00791922) | human gut metagenome | study: EMG produced TPA metagenomics assembly of the A metagenome-wide association study of gut microbiota in type 2... | reverse complement strand
ACGGCACAATAACGCAATTCAAATGTAAAAATAATTTTGAACACCTACTTAAAAAATGGCCTTAAACATGTAGCTATCGGCCGGCTGCCTTCAACCTGATTATTTTCAATCAAATATATTTCCTATGAAAAAGGAACTGACCTACGAAAAGGCCATGCAAAGGCTGGAAAACATCGTAGAGGGCTTTGAGCAAAACAGCCTTGAACTCGACCAGCTTACTGCACAACTGGCCGAAGCGCAGGAGTTAATTAAGTTTTGCAACGACAAACTTCAAAAAGTAGAAACCGACGTAAAGAAATTACTACATAATGAGCAAGAATAAACTCGCCAAATTTGCCGACATGGAAACCTATCCGCACGTATTTCAAGCGGCGGATGTGGCTGTAAATCCCGCGCCTTTCGAACTGAAAGGAAAATGGCACAGCCAATTCTTTAAAAACGACAATCCCATCGTGCTGGAACTGGGCTGCGGCCGCGGCGAATACACCGTGGGCCTGGCACGACTGTTCCCCGACAAAAACTTCATCGGTGTCGACATCAAGGGAGCGCGTATGTGGACGGGAGCTACCGACTCGCTGAACGAGGGACTGAAAAACGTGGCTTTCCTGCGCACACACATCGAATTTATCGACCATTTCTTTGCCGAAGGCGAGGTAGCTGAAATTTGGCTCACCTTCTCCGACCCGCAGATGAAAAAGGTGACCAAGCGACTCACAAGCACGCACTTCATGGCGCGCTACCGCCACTTCCTCACCGACGGTGGATTGGTGCACTTGAAAACCGACAGCAATTTCCTCTTCACCTATACGAATTATATGGTGGAAAAGAACAACCTGCCGGTGGAGTTCCGCACCGACGACCTCTACCACACGCTCGAGGCCGAAACCGACACCGAGGTGCAACGCATTTTGGGTATTCAAACCTACTACGAGCAACAATGGATTGCGCGTGGGCTCACCATCAAATACCTCAAATTCCGTCTGCCGCAAACTGGCGAACTCGCTGAACCTGAAGTGGAAATTGAACTCGACGACTACCGAAGCTACAACCGCTCAAAACGTAGCGGACTGCAAACGGCTAAATAAACGCAGCGGACTGCAAACGGCTCAGTCGCAAAAGCATGTGGTACAATTCAACAATGCATCCGGGGTTTCAGACAGGCCTACCTGCCTTACTTTCTGTGGTTGCAAAATGTCAAAGAACGCTGAATGAATAAATAAGGAATATTGTTTTTTCATCCGTTTAGGCTAACGTATAGTTTATCCTTACTGTCGCGCAGCCTTTATATGGTTGATGCAAAGATACAACATGCACACCCCGAAATCCAAATTTTTTGACCGACTAATATCGCAGCTCGAAAGTTTTCCACACCCCCAAATCGGCATTCAGCCCTTTATCTACGGGCATTCCGGTGCGTTTTCCACACGCAAAAAAAAATAAAATCGGGATATAACATTCTCTCTCATGCCGATTCTCAAAACGTACAAAGCTGCAACGTTTTGCCTCACCCCAATGCTGCAGTCCCCACACCTTTTTGCTACTGATTCCTGCAAACAGCTAAGTAAAAACATACTCTTATACATCCAATGATTCAAATATATCCCAAACTCATTACCGATGCTCTCGCCACCGTGCGCTACCCGGGCACAGGTAAAAACCTTATCGAAGCCGAAATGATGGAGGACGACCTCCGCATCGACGGCATGCACGTTAGTTTTTCGCTGATTTTCGAAAAAAGCACCGACCCTTTCATGAAGTCGGTTATCAAGGCTGCCGAAACGGCCATCCACACCTACGTCGACAAAGACGTTCAAGTGGAAATCAAAACCAAGACCTTGCAGGCAGCGCGCCCCGAACCGGGCAAAATGTTGCCGCAGGTTAAGAACGTGATTGCCGTGAGCTCGGGCAAAGGCGGTGTGGGCAAAAGCACCGTAGCCGCCAACCTCGCTGTGGCTTTGGCCAAACAAGGTTACAAGGTGGGCTTGCTCGATGCCGACATCTTCGGTCCTTCGGTGCCCAAGATGTTCCACATGGAGGCCGAACGCATTTTTGCTGAAATGAAAGACGGTCGCCAGTTGCTCATCCCGGCTTTGAAGTACGGTGTGAAAGTGCTGTCCATCGGTTTCTTCGTCAACCCCGACACCGCTACGCTTTGGCGCGGTGGCATGGCCTCGAACGCGCTCAAGCAGCTCATTGCCGATGCCGACTGGGGCGAACTCGATTACTTTGTGCTCGACACCCCACCGGGCACTTCCGACATTCACCTCACGCTGCTGCAAAACCTCGCCATCACGGGTGCCGTCATTGTCAGCACGCCGCAGGAAGTGGCACTGGCCGATGCGCGCAAGGGTATCGACATGTACCAGAACGACAAGGTAAACGTGCCCATTCTGGGTCTGGTCGAGAACATGGCCTGGTTCACGCCCGCCGAACTGCCTGAAAACAAATACTACATCTTTGGCCGCGAAGGCGTGAAGCGTCTGGCCGAGGAAATGCAGGTGCCCCTGCTCGGACAAATTCCTTTGGTTCAGGGCATCCGCGAAAGTGGCGACGAAGGCGAACCGGCTGCCGTGAAGGAGAACACACTGACAGCACTGGCCTTCGACAATCTGGCTCAACGTGTGGTCGAGGAAACCGAACGTCGCAACCGCGAAATGCCGGCCACGCAAATTGTGGAAATGAAGAAATAATGCTGACTTATGAAAATTGGAGATAAAGTTCGCTTTCTCAACGATGTGGGCGGCGGCATCATCACCGGATTTCAGGACAAAAACACCGTACTGGTGTGTGGCGATGATGGTTTTGAAATTCCTACGCTTGTCAAAGATGTGGTGGTTATCGACACCGACGACTACAACATTGCCAAAAAAGTGAGCAAAACGCCCAAACCGAAACCCGCTGCCGAGGAGCGAAAGGCCACCTCGGTCAAGCAGGCACTGGCTGTTGCCGACGATGAGGAGGAGGAAGAGGAAACCGACCCTGCCGACCTCGAACTCTCTTACCGTCCGATGGCCCAGGAGCGTCGCGGAGCCAACGAGCTGAACCTGCTGCTGGCCTTCGTGCCGCGCAAGCCGAAAGCCATGAGCGATACACCCTTCGAGGCTTACCTCGTGAACGACTGTAATTACTATGTGCACTACTCCATGCTGAGCTATGCCGACAATGCCTGCACACTGCGTCACGAGGGCGAAATTGCGCCGAACACCAAAATATTTTTGGAGGAATTCACGCACAACGACTTGCACACCTGGGAACGCATCACGCTGCAAACCCTGGCCTTCAAGCGCGACAAACTGTTCCTGCCCAAACCGGTAATGAGCATCAACCTGCGCATCGACGGCACCAAGTTCTACAAACTGCATGCCTTTCAGCCCAACATGTTCTTCAATGCCCCGGCACTGATTTACGAGGTAATCAAGAACGACAAGGCTGCCCGCGACTTCTTTGTCGATGCCGACGAACTGCGCGAAGCCATGCAAACGCCCCAAACTTTCATGACGGGCAACGAGGCTGCCCCGTTGAGCGGTGCCGAACGCCGGGCCACCGACAACGCACGCAAGCGTTCGGCAGCCAACGAGCCGCTGGTCATCGACCTCCATGCCCACGAACTGCTCGACACCATGGTGGGCCTTGCGCCCAAGGACATCCTGGACTATCAGCTCAAGGTGTTTCACGACACCATGCGCGCCGAACTCAAACACAAGGGTCGCCGCATCGTGTTCATTCACGGCAAAGGCGACGGTGTGTTGCGCAACGCCCTGATTAAGGAACTGACGCGCCACTACGCGCAGGCCAACTATCAGGATGCTTCGTTCCGCGAATACGGCTATGGTGCCACCCTCGTCACCATTGGCTAACCTTAGCAGCTATGCTGCGTACGCTACCCTCTGAGGCAAAGCGTCGCACACATACCTGCTATCCCTTACTTTACACAAAACGTCCTGATTGCTTAGCTGCTGCCATAGTAATCGGGGCGTTTTTTGAGGAGAGAGAGAGGGAGGAAAGAAAGGATTGTATTATTCACAATACTTCGGTAATTTTTTTAAGTAGGTGTTCAAAATTATTTTATATAATTCTATCGAAGTATTTTTACTTTGCTTCGCCAAGTCAGGCTGCACCTCAGCATAGCTCTTGAGAGCAAGCTCTCGTCGCTCTGCATTCGGTTTGCACTGACATTCGCACAGAACAAACAACTACAGCACAATAACGCAATTCAAATGTAAAAATAATTATGAACACCTACTTAACTGTGATTTTTTGGAACATAGTTGGGCGCACATCGCCATTTATTTTGTACTTTTGCAGCATACTGCTCAAAAATCGAAATTGTGAGCAATTTTCAAGAATGATTTTTTACGAAACTAATTAGCTAAAGATACATGACAAAGCGTAAGATTCAATTTAGTCTTGTCTATCGCGACATGTTCCAGAGCAGCGGTAAATTCCAGCCGCGCAAGGACCAACTCGAACGTATAGCACCGGTTATTATCAAGATGGGCTGCTTTGCCCGCGTCGAAACCAACGGTGGTGCCTTTGAACAGGTGAACCTGCTCTACGGCGAAAACCCCAACCAGGCTGTGCGTGCCTTTACCAAGCCTTTCAACGAAGTAGGCATCAAGACGCACATGCTCGACCGCGGCCTCAATGCACTGCGTATGTTCCCCGTGCCCGCCGACGTGCGTAAGCTCATGTACAAGGTGAAGCACGCGCAGGGTGTCGACATCACGCGTATTTTCTGTGGTTTGAACGATGTGCGCAACATCATTCCCTCTATCCACTACGCCCTCGAAGCCGGCATGACGCCGCAGGCTACCCTCTGCATCACCAATTCGCCCATCCATACGGCCGAATATTACGCTAACATCGCCGACCAGCTCATCGAAGCCGGTGCACCCGAAATCTGCCTCAAGGACATGGCCGGTATCGGACAGCCAGCCATGCTCGGTAAGCTGACGAAGATGATTAAGGACAAGCACCCCGAAGTAATCATTGAATACCACGGTCACTCAGGCCCCGGCCTCTCGATGGCCACCATTCTCGAAGTGTGCCGCAACGGTGCCGATGTTATCGACACGGCCATCGAACCCCTGTCGTGGGGTAAGGTTCACCCCGACGTAATCAGCGTACAGAGCATGCTGAAACACGCCGGCTTCGACGTGCCCGAAATCAACATGGAGGCTTACATGGAAGCCCGCAAGCTGACGCAGGAATTTATCGACGACTTCCTCGGCTACTTCATGAATCCTTCGAACAAGCTGATGAGCTCGCTCCTCCTCGGTTGCGGTCTGCCCGGCGGTATGATGGGCTCAATGATGGCCGACCTCACGGGTGTGATGGGTGCCATCAACAACAACCGCACGGCCAAGGGCGAAAAGGAACTCTCTGAAGACGAACTCCTTGTCAAGCTCTTCGACGAAGTGGCCTACGTTTGGCCGCGTGTGGGTTATCCTCCCCTCGTAACGCCGTTCTCGCAGTATGTCAAGAACATTGCCCTCATGAACCTGCTCACCGAATCGATGGGCAAGCCTCGCTACTCAATGATGGACAACGCCATCTGGGGTATGATTTTGGGCAAGAGCGGACAGCTTCCCGGCGAAGTGGCTCCCGAAATTGTGGAATTGGCCAAGGAAAAAGGCTTTGAATTCACCAACGCCGACCCGCAGAGCTACTACCCCGACGACCTCGCCCGCTTCGAAAAGGAAATGGAAGAAAACGGTTGGGAACGTGGCGAAGACGACGAAGAACTCTTTGAATTTGCCATGCACGAAACGCAGTATCGCGACTACAAGAGCGGTGCCGCCAAAAAGCGTTTCCTCGCCGACTTGCAGGCTGCCAAGGACAAGGCCGGTGCTGCCGGCATGAGCATTGAAGAGGCTACGGCGCTCAAACACGCCAAGGCCGATGCCATCGTTGCTCCCGAAAGCGGTACGCTGCTTTGGGAAATCGGCGGCGACGGCGAATGCGTCAAGAGCATCGAACCCTTCATCGGCAAAACCTACAACGAAGGCGACTTCTTCTGCTACATCGAAAACACGCACGGACAGATTCTTGAAATTCCGGCTGCACTCGGTGGCAAACTCGTTGAAATCAACGCCAAGCAGGGTGCACACGTCAACAAGGGCGACGTGGTTGCCTACATCGAACGCGCTTAAAAAGCAGCAACCGTATCCGCTTGTCATTTAATTTTGCCCAACAGGTAAAATAGCGGACACGCCATACACACCGCCCCCCCAAGCCGAAGTGGCTACACTGCTTCAGCTTGGGGTTTTTGTTTAAGTAGGTGTTACTAAAAACGAAATAGCTTTTACACAAACCCATTGATTCATCATGAGCAAAAAGAGCGAATACAAACAGCGTAATCTGGAATTTCTGAAACAAAAGGCACAGGAACCGGGCGTACAGCAGTTGCCCAAAGGCATTCTCTACGAAGTGCTGGGCGAAGGCGATGCCAGCGGCAAAAATCCCACGCCGCGCAGCATTGTGTGCGTGCATTATTCGGGCAGTTTAATCAACGGTCGCGTGTTCGACGAAACCGACCGCACGCAGTGTCCCGCCGTGTTCCGCCTTTACGAAGTGATTGACGGTTGGCAAATAGCCCTGAGCCGTATGCGTCCGGGCGACCGCTGGCGCATCTACATTCCCTCCGACATGGCCTACGGCTCGCGCACCATCGACGGCATCCCCGGCAACTCCACCCTCATTTTCGACGTCGAGCTGCTGTCTATTGCCTAAATACCCACAGGCTTGATTTCAAACCAACGCCTTGAGCGAACCGAGAAGGGTTCAACGCTCTGCTTTTTCTGCAACTCTACGCACAACCATGCCCCGCAAAAGTCTATTTTAAAACTTTTGCGGGGCATTTTTATTTTCGGCTTTTACTCTTTTTTCTGCAAAATCGGGATTTCAAATAGAACTTTTAGGGCCTTCCGGATTGTTTTTTGTTTATTTCATGTTTGATTTCATATCTTTTAATAATTATTATTCTCCATTTACCCTCCCCGTTGATTTTCTATGTACTTTTGCAGCCATCTCAAGAACTTTTTAAGAATTTATTTTTCAACAACCTATAATAAATCACAATCTATCAATGAAAAAGATTCTATCTTTATTCACTCTGCTCTTTGCCTTCTTCGGAATGGCTTGGGGACAGGATTTTATTGTGTTGGGTATTAAAGAAGTACCCACACAAATCACACAACCCAATGCCGTTGAAACTAGTTATTACTTGTTGAAACAAGTAAATGACAATCGTGATTGCGCAGGCGGAAATGGTGTGGGCTACATCAAATTTAATAACGAAACCGTAGGTACTTAAGCTACTTCTGTGGGAACCAGCACTTCCCCTACCGAAGTAAACTATGTATGGTATGTCGAGAAAAAAGAGAATGGAAACATCACCATTTCTACTGCCAACAAAAAAGCTTCATGGCAATTGCCCACAGGAACTACACGCGTGAAGCCGCTCGTTGCCTATGCACAAAGAACTGAATTGGTGATGGTTACGGAGATACCTTTTAAACCCTATTCATGGGGGGACCCAGGGTGTCGTTCACTCCGTTCACTTTACCCTGGGCTGAGATACCCTTGCCCTTACAGGGCGCCGCGATCTCAAAACCATTGAAACACAGCGTGTTTTGTTGCGTTTTAATAAGGGCGCCGCGATCTCAAAACCATTGAAACACAGCGTGTTTTGTTGCGTTTTAATAAGGGCGCCGCGGCCTCAAAACCATTGAAACACAGCGTGTTTTGTTGCGTTTTAATAAGGGCGCAGCGGTCTCAAAACCATTGAATTACAGCATGTTTTGTTGCGTTTTAATAAGGGCGACGCGGCCTCATCCCCCCGAATGATTACTGAATTTTTGCCACTTTTTGTTTGTCATAATAGACTGAATACATTGTAAACCTATCCCCATACCTTTTTGCTACTGATCTGTGAAAAACACACGCCACTCAAAGGTAAAATTAAATAAAAAAACAAATCCCTGCACGCCATCGGTTGACAGATGGTTGGAGCAGGGATTTGCACCTCGTAAAAATTTATGCCGCGATTGTCGAAATTAGTTCCACGATTGTCGAAATTAGTTCCGAGCCTGTTGAAATTAGTTCCGAGCTTGTTGAAATTAGTTCCGAGCCAGTTTCAACAAATTGGGAACTACTGATAATCAATGCTTTCAGATTTGACAGAAAAGCGGTATCAGGAACGCCGGTATCACGCCGAAGCCCAAGAAGCAGGGAGACGGAAACGATTTACCTTTCTTAAGACATTTGTTAAATCCGCCTGCCACTTCCCGAGGCTGTTTTTTTGCGGATTACAAAGCCGGAATAGATACACCACATCGCAGCCAGTCCGGCAAAGAAAATGAAAATCAAAGTGCCTTGGCCGAGTATGGTGTAAATGCGCCCGGTGTGTACTTCGAGTGCCACATTCCACAAGGACATCGGAAGTTCCGAAAAGGATTCGGGCATAGTCAGCGATGCAGTGCCTTGGACATACTCCACCACAAGCGGTGCCGACTGCCAACCGGAAACACAGCCCGAAACTGCCCTTTGGCCAAAGGGCGAACCGGTCACTTCATGCACCTCGTTGCCCGTGAAATAATCGTGCACCTTGCCGTTGGCTCTATTCCACACAAACATGCCGCTGAATGAACCGGCCAGCCACCTTCCTTCACGGTCTTTCTGCCATACGTTCAATCCCATGACGCTGACAGGAGGAGCCTGAGCTACCTTTACGGGCACGGCATCGAGCGACGACAGCGCATAAAAACCTTCGGAGGTCGACAAAAGCCAGTCGGCACACGTGGGGTCGTAGCGTAGCAGGCGTAACTTGTCGTTCCAGGCATTGTCATCATCGAGCAGCGTGCCCGGCACGGGGGGCACTTTGCTGCCTACCAGTGCCAACAGCACAGGCGGACGCAGACACCAGCCGGTAAAACTAACCCACATCAGCAGCGCAAAGGCATAGCGTCCCAATGCATCGTGCCAACGCAAACTGGTCCTGAGCAAGGATGTGGCAGCCATTCTTATTTGTCCCTGCTTACTGAAGCGACGTATCAAGTGCGGAAGCAGCCAATACAGTAGCCCCGTGACACACAGCATACTGAGCAGCAGCGCCACCCCGTCCATCAGGAGTTTGCCCGGTGTGCCAAACAGTTCGCCGCTGTGAAGCAGCCACACGGTGCGAAACAGAGATACTTTGCCGTCAGCATCTGCAGAAGCTTTCAAACTCCGTTTTTCGAAAGCCCGATACGGATAAACCGACAGGTAAAGATGCGAACGCCCGGTAACGATGAGCGTGTCGCCCATCTGCGTCAGGTCCGACAGCCATTCGTCCTGCCTGTCGGGCAAACCAACCGCTCGCCATGCTGCCCCGCAGCGCCGGTAAAGGGCATACGGAGTGAGGGCAAAGAGGCTGCTGTCAGCAGTTTGCACAACGGCTCTGACGTTGCGGTGGTCTGTTCCGGCAGGCAGTCCTTCATTGAAATCGGCAAAGACGCTTGCCTGGCTGTCGGTCTGCCATATTCCGTTGCTTCCATACAACAGCATGGAGTCGGTATGCACGCAGCGCCATGAACCGCGCAACAATCCGTGGTTCCAACGGTCGAAACGATAGGCTGAGGGGAGCCACTTTCTGCTCACGTCCACGCCCGACACGGCCTCGCGGTGGTTCAGCACAATGCCGCTTACGCAGAACATCAGCATAAAAAACACAAGAATCAGCCCGAACCACTTGTGATGCTTTTTCCATACCCGGCGTTTCATACCTTACGAAACATTTGGCGGTATGCTACATAGAGCGCTGTGGCAATCAGCGATCCGGCTATCAGTCCTATTTGTACAAGGTGTTCGCCGGGGGCTTTCCACAGGGCAGGAAGTAGCTGAATGCGGTTGAACACTTCGACGGTTATCCAAAAAATGATGACCGTGGCGAAACCATGGCGCAGACTGATGCCCCACGAAGCATAACGCAGCAGGCGGACAAGCAGATGCGTAAGGGGCATGGCCACCAGCGTCACCGCAATGGACAGCACGGCTTTGCCCCAGTGTTTGGGGCGTTTTTTAGCGAATTCTGTTGTCGTTGTCATATCCTTAACCATTTACAGCCGTTTTTTTTGCGCCTTTGTACCAAAGGTAAAAGGCCAGGAGCACAAATACAATCAGAATAACCACCATTTCCGTGACATGGTTCAGCGGATCGGTCCATATTTCACTGAACAGATTCATGCGGCCCAACACTTCGATGGGAATCCAAAACACAATGACTGTGGCAATGGCCATACGGATGTTGGCTCCCCACGAAGGAATGCGCAGCTGTTTGGCAAAAATAAAGAACGAACCTATGAAGCAGCCAAGGCCCACCAGCAGCGTCACGGGATGGTTTTCGCCCAGGAACACATCGTCATAGCAGAACATGAGGAGCAGGTACGAGGCCCACAGAATCATCATCAGTTCCATAAAGGTGACCATACTGGTGTGGCGCGTCATGGGGCGTGCGGCAATTTCGTTTTTCTTTCCCTTGAACAGCAGTCGCTGCCACCAGCTGATGAAGTTACAGCCGTTGCGTGTGCTAAACAGGTATAGCATCATGACCATCATCCAAAACCCGAATGAGGCTGGCAGTATCAGGTATTCGGGGCGGGTTATCACTTCGCCCGTCACGGGGTCGAGTTCGGGCTGTGTGCCGAAGCGGTTGGCAAAGTACATGAAGAGGAATTCCACCCAGCCCGTCCAAAACAGCAAGCCGCCGAACAGTCCCCACAACGTTTGGCGCGTATCGCCTTTGGCAAACACGCCGACAATGACCATCAGCATACCCACGGCTCCCATGGCAAATGCGGCATAATGCAGGGTGGTTTCGTCCAGAAAATGCTCCATCAGAATCATCACGGCATGGCCCAGCGGCATGGTGAACAATACCATCAGAAACGAAGCACTGGCTTTCCACCAGTATTTCTTTTTTCCTTTTGTTACAGTTGTTTTTGTTTCCATTATGTGTTACGTTTTTACATTGATTATGCTTTGCTTTTTCGGGTCTGCAAAGTTACAACTTACTGCTTTGCAAAACTATACCCGAATTTGGTATTTTCAGCCGTTTTGTAGTTAATTTGCGGGCTAACGTCTGCGCTTCCTGCGGAGGTGAGGTTAAAACGCTGCGGCTGTTTCACTTCGCAACGTAATTTAGGCATTTTAAGAAATACATACAAGCTGAAAGCCTAAAAAAGATGGTATTTTAATGTCAGCTTTACATTTAATTTAGTAAATTTGCTGCTGTAAAACCATTAACAACCTATTCTTAACATAACCTGTAATCTACAGATTGCAAAACAATGAATTAAGAAAAGCACGAGATTAAATGGACGTAAATTGGGTGCGTGATACCTTTAAAACCCGGGACATGGGGAGACCCAGGGTGTCGTTCACTCCATTCACTATACCCTGGGATGAGATACCCTTGCCCTTACAGGACGCTGCGGCTTCAAAACCATTGATTTAGAGCATATTATATGTATTTCGATAGGGGGGCACTTCGACTTCAAAACCTCCGAATCATAATTGGAATGTATGCTCCAAATTATTTGTCATAATAGGCTTAATACATTATCGACTGTATCCCCACACCTTTTGCTACTGATCCACAAAAGAATCTATCCATCTGCTTACATATATAACTTAATAACTATCTATTTTTTTACACATCTATGATGCCCCAAAAAGTTTCAATTCTTCTGTCGGCACTTTGCCTTTCGGCAGCGGCTCCTACAACCGTGCTGGCTCAAGAAGTTGGCGATTTCCAGCTTAAAACGGAAACGCGCGAAAATCCTGAAAACACGCCACGACCGGTGTTTCCCGTGCCGAGCGAACGCCAAATGAAATGGAACGAAACCGAATTCTATGCCTTTTTCCACTATGGCATGAACACCTATACCAACCTGGAATGGGGTAACGGTGATGAAAAGGAAGAGATTTTTGCTCCTACCAAAGTGCCCAACCCCGAACAATGGCTCACGGCGGCCAAGGCTGCCGGTATGAAGGGCGGCATTGCCGTTATCAAACACCACGATGGCTTCTGCCTTTGGCCTACGGAAACAACTACGCACAATGTGACTTCGTCGCCAAATCCTAATGCCAAGCAAACGAACATTCCGCGCGACTTTTCGGCTGCTGCCAAAAAGCTGAACATGAAGTATGGCTTCTACATTTCGCCCTGGGACCGCAACAGTGCTTATTGGGGCGAAAAGGATAAGGACGGAAACTACACTTCGACCTATACGAACGAAGTGTTCTTTAAGCAATGTGCCGAGGTTGCAAAGTATGGCGCCGACCAGTTTGAAATGTGGTTCGACGGCGCACGTGGCGGTTCGGGCTACTATGGCGGCAAAGGTGGCAACCGCGACATTCCGAATGCTGGCACTTACTACGACATTCCGAACCTGCGCGACTCGATTCATAAGGCTTGCCCCGACATCATTCTGTGGGGCGAAGGCGGCGAAGCGCGCTGGATTGGCAACGAAGCCGGATGGGCCGGCGAAACGAACTGGTCGATGGGCCGTGGCGAATATGGCAACGAAAACGACTGGCGATGGTTCCCGGGCGAAAGCGATGCCAAAGCTACAACGAAGGGCTGGTTCTGGCACGAGGGCGAGAGCATTCACTCGGCCGAACGCTTGTTCCAGATGTACCTTGAAACCGTGGGCCGAAACGCTACGCTCATTCTGAACCTGCCGCCCGATAAAAGTGGCTACCTGCCGAAATATACGGTTGACCGCATGACGGAACTGGGAAATATGATGAAACAGCGTCTGGGCACTGACCTGGCACTGAAGGCGAAGGTTACGGCTACCGAAACGCGCACCAAGGGGGCTACGGTGAACTACGAGGCTTCGAACGTGAACGATGGCAAAAAGGAAACTTATTGGGCTACGAACGATGGCACGACTTCGGCCTCGCTCACCTTTACGTGGGACACTCCGCAAACCATACACTATGTTTCGATGATGGAATTTATTCGTTTGGGACAGCGTGTCAAGAGCTTTACCATCGAAACCAGCGAAGATGGCACGACGTTTGAGAAACGTGGCGGCAACATTCAAACTACCACGATTGGCTACAAACGTATTATTCCGCTGAACGGCAGCACTGCTAAAAGCTACGATAAGGGCGTGAAGGCTAAGGCTGTGAGAATCACTATTAAAGATGCCAAGGCTTGTCCGCTGCTTCACACTGTTTCAATCTTCTAACATTCCATTGCATTCAACATGAATTTCAAAAAATACATCAGTCTGGCCGGTTTGTTGTTCCCTCTGGGCCTGGCTGCTCAAACCGAAAGCGGAAACATCATCTGCGACTTCGAAACCGATAAAGGCTATACCCAGGTGGGCGTGTACGACACTTGGGCTGACTCTCCCTTCAGAACGGGCGAAATGAAGGGCAACGTGCAAATTTGCAAAAACCCGCTCACCGAGGTTGACTCTATCCTGGGTTTTGCTCCGAACAGCTCGCCCAGGGTGCTGGGGGCGCAGCGTTCGCAATATGGCAGCAACACCTTCGGTGCATTGGTGGGACTGGAAAAACCCATTGCCCTGTCGTTGGGTAAAAAGTATGTACACGTGAAGGTGTACACCACCGAGGAGGGTCGCTTCATGCTGATTGGCTTGGGCAAGCGCAAGGACCGTGCCGGACAGAGCAACATGACCGAACAGCTCTGGGAAACGAGCATTTCGAAGGTGGGTGTGGGCAAATGGTTCGATGCTGTGTTCCCCATCAGCGGTAACCCGGGTGCCGAACTTCACCACTTGCTGATTGTGCCCGACTTGGCTTCGACGCATAACCGCACGAACGACTTTGCCTTCTTCATCGACGACATCGAGGTGAACAACTCGGCTGCTCCGCGATTCAGCAGCACTTACTACAGCATTAACTACGACGAGAACACGAAAATTAACCGCGACGACCGCGGACTGAACAGCATTTCGCTGAATGCTGACGGTAAGGTGCAAACCATTGCGGTGAATCAAGGCGATACAAAACAGCTTTACACCAAAAAACTGGATAAGGCATTTACGGCTAAGGCTGGCCAAAAGGTGACGCCTACGTTCAACTATAAGGGGGCGTGGATGAGTGGCTATGTGTTCCTTGACAAAGGAATTGATGGGCGTTTCCATGTAGCCACAAAGGGTAACGAAATTACTGACAACACGGACTTGGTGGCCTACTCGTTCTTCAAGGGTAAGGACAGCGCGGGCAACAAGCAACCGGATGGTAACCGCATCAATCCGCCGGCTTTCACCATTCCGGCTGACCTGAAACCGGGTGTGTACCGCTTGCGCTACAAGGTGGACTGGGACAATGTGAACCCCGGTGGCTCGGACGATGAGGGCAACCTGATTACGGACAACGCGGGTGCCATTGCTGATACGCGACTGATTATTCACACCGACGAGGTGTCGATTGTTCGCGGTACGCGCGGTACAAGCGGCGGACTGAACGGCGATGTGCTGAAGGCTAACGGCGAACCGCTCACAAAGGAGACTATTCCGTTTGGCAAACCTTACACCGTGACGGTGAAGCCGGCCAATGGATTCAAGTTCTCGCACTTCCTGATTCGCCACGGCAATATCAATGCGCAGGATAGCTTGATGTACGACACGCCGCAATACGTTGACGTGACGGTGCCGGGCTTCCTGGTTAAAAACAACACGTACGAAATTCCGGCTGAATACGTCGATGGCGATGTGGAAATTACGCCTTACTTCAAGAGCACCAGCGGCGAAGTGACTGGCGATGATTACCGCCTGAACTTTGACAAGGCATTGACCATTACGCGCAACGACCGCCGGTTGAACGGCTTTACAATGAAGGCCAGTGCGAACGACAGCACGGTGGTTCGCTTGAGCACTGAGGGTGATAACTTGGTTTACCGCAATATGCTCGACACGGAGGTTTCGGTGAAACCGGGCGACAAGGTGGTTACGAAAACGGATTACAAGGGGCGTGCCATGCACGGCTACCTGTACGTTGACTTCGACAACGACGGTGTGTTTAGCTGTGACCTTGCTGACAACGGACGTCCTACGCCGGGTAGCGAACTGGTGGCTTACTCGCACTTCAACAACAAGAACAGCTTGGGCGAACAGGTGGGTCAACCAGGTAACATTCCGGTGGGCATTCCGGCTTTCACGATTCCCGAAAACTTACCTGCCGGTAATTACCGTGCGCGCTTCAAAATTGACTGGTCGAACATTGACCCGGCCGGTCAGTGGAGCGAGAGCGGACAGAACAAAATCAACGACAACGGTGGTTATGTTGTGGACTTTCTGCTGAACGTTCACCCTGAAAAATCGGCGCTCGATGTGCGCACTACGAATGGCTCGGTGGTGGGTAACAACAACACGGGTTTGCCGCAAAGTATAACTTACGGTCAGGCGCTGAACATCATGGCGGTGCCTGCTGCTGAGGGGTATGTGGCTGAAAACATGCTTATACGTCATGGTCATAACTTGGACGGTGAGGAGTTTATCCGTGGTAATCGCCAGTGGAAGGAGGATACGGTGAAAGTGGGCACGTTCAAACTGCCTGCCGGCATGGTAAACGGTGAGGTGCGTATCAGCGTGGACTTTTCGGACAACGGCAATGCGGCTTACAAGCTGAAATTCTTCGATGAATTTGACCAGAAGGATGGCAAAATCGACTTGAAGAAGTGGAACTACCGCAACCGCGAATATGTTACGTGGGCGCGCTTCATTGCTTCTACGCCCGAGGGACGTGAACTGACTTCGTCCATCAAGGATGGCAAATACCAGGCTATTTGTTTGGCAAACCCCTTCGACGAGGAAAAGAACAAAGAGGGACAGAAGCTGGAAATGCTGAGTGGTGCTATCGACTCGGACAAGAAGTTTACGTTCCAGTATGGTAAGGTGGAGGGCCGTATCGTGACGACACCGCATATTGGTAACTTCCCTGCATTCTGGATGATGCCTACGAAGCCGGTGGGCGGTTGGCCTGCTTGTGGCGAAATTGACATTTGGGAACAGATTGATACGCAAAACCAGTCGCACCACACAATTCACTCGAAATGGGGCAATACGCTGGGCCATGCTAACGACCCTGTGAAGACGCATGCGCACAACACGCAGGCTGACCAGTATCACATCTTTGGCTTTGAATGGACGGCTGATATGCTGAGCTGGTATATCGACGGCAAAAAGGTGTTCTCGTATGCCAAAAAGAAGAACAACCAGAATGCTCTGAACAATGGCCAATGGCCTTTCGATCAGGAATTTTACTTGATTCTGAACCAGAGTGTGGGCGACGGAAGCTGGGCTAAAAAACCGGACGCATCGTTTACTTACACTACGCTCTTCGACTGGGTGCGCGTTTACCAAAAGGAAAATAACCCCGAAACGGGCATTGACAGCCAGTATGCTGAAAATACGCTCGACTTTTACGTTGCACCGGGACAAATCCGCCTGGTGGCTCCTGACAAGCAAATGGTGAACATTGTCGATTTGCAGGGCCGCACTGTTTACAAGGCTGAGGTGCAGGGCAACGAAACGGTGAAACTGCCGCAGGGTGTGTATGTGCTGAACAACAAGAAGGTAATGGTGCCCTAACGCGGACTTCATGACTGCATGATACTACAGGGGTGATTGAAGCATGACGCTTGGCCTGTGCTTCAATCGCTTTGAAATACAAACAGGAGGCAACTTCATTCATCGTGAAGTTGCCTCCTGCTTTTTTGAATGATTAAAAATGGAGAAAATACCCTATATAAAAGGTGCTTTATACAGAGCCCATTGTCGACGCATCCCCATGAATTTGCTACTGATTCGAAAATTTGGAATAACGGGTCAGTAGCAATTTTCGGGATCAGTAGCAAAAGGTGTGCGGATTGGTTTACAATGTATTCAGCATATTATGCCAAGCAAAGCGTGGTAAACAATCAGTTATTCTTCGGAGGTTTTGAGGGTGCGGTGCCCTATCGAAACACATATAATATGTTCTAAATCAATGGTTTTGAGACCGCGGCGCCCTGTAAGGGCAGGGGTATCTCAGCCCAGGGTAAAGTGAACGGAGTGAACGACACCCTGGGTCCCCCAATGACTGGGTTTAAAAGGTATCGCGCCCTGTAGGGGCAGTATGTCGAAATAGGGGCAACGCCCCCTCGACACACACGGGCGTCAATCGGGCGAAATGCGCGAAATCCAACATGTATATGCGTTGGTGGAACGGTACGCACATGGGAATTACGCGCCATATAATGCGCCCCATTTACGCCCGTGTGTGTCGAGGGGCGTTGCCCCTATCTCGACATACTGCCCTTACAGGGCGCGATACCTTTTAAACCCGAGTCATGGGGGAAACCCAGGGTGTCGCAGCCCTTCGGTCTGCTTTACCCTGGGCTGAAATACCATTGCCCTTACAGGGCGCCGCGGTCTCAAAACCTCCGAATAATGAAATGGGTACTGTGGTTCTAAATAGGGCGCCGCGGTTTCAAAACCTCCGAGTTATAACCGAAATGTATGCTATAAATTGTTTGTCATAATATACAGAAACCATTGTCGAGGCATCCCCATGAATTGGCTACTGACCCGGAATAACCCGAAACGACACGATTTTCGGCTTAAACAAAAAAAACCGAGGATATGTTTGCTGACACATCCTCGGTGAATGACTGCTGGAGATTTCATTGAAATGCTCCGTTAGGAATGCGGAAAGAGGGGGATTCGAACCCCCGAAACGCTTTAGGCGTTTACACGCTTTCCAGGCGTGCCTCTTCAACCACTCGAGCACCTTTCCTTGGGTGTTGCTATAGGCTTTGACGCTCGCTTTGCAGCGTAGGAACCTTCCTTTGGGAAGTGGGCATATCGCAACGAATTGGTTGCAAATTTAAGATTTTATTTCTAAACATCCAAATATTTTCGGCCTTGCTTGGGCATTTGGCGAGGAGTTAGCACTGAAGCATCATTTCGATTTCTTCTACTTCGCGACGGAAGGACTTGTCGACACCCAGGCGGCGGCTGACCTGATTGCAGGCATAGAGTACGGTGCTGTGGTCGCGCTTGCCGAACATACGGCCTAACTGGCTGTAGGTGGTGTCGGTGTATTTGTGGCAAAGGAACATGGCGAGCTGGCGTGCTTGCACTATGACTTGCTTGCGGCTTTTCGATACTATTTCCTTTTGCTTGATGGCATAATGCTTACACACCACGGCTATGATGTCGTCGTTGGTGATTTCCTTTTGCTCTAAACTGACGGCACGCGACACGACGCGCTGGGTGAGCTGTAGGTCGATTTCGCAGTTGTCGACTACGGAATAGGCCATGATGGAATTGACAATGCCTTCGATTTCGCGCACACTGCACTCCACGTTTTGGGCTATGTACTGCACCACGTCGGGCGGAATGACCAGTCCGTCGCGGCGAATTTTCGAAATGAGAATGTCGCGACGCAACTTGGTATCGGGCTTTTCCATTTCGGCAGTCATACCCCACTTAAAGCGTGTGAGCATGCGGTCTTCCATGCCTTCGAGCAGCACGGGGGGACGGTCGCAGGTCATGATAATCTGTCGGCTGTTTTGCTGCAGGTGGTTGAATATGTGGAAAAAGGCTTGCTGCGTTTTAGTGGTGGTGATTTCCTGAATGTCGTCGATAATCAGTACATCGATGGTCTGATAGAAGTTGATGAAATCGTTGGGTGTGTTGTGCAGCACCGAGTCGGTGTACTGGGTTTTGAACACGTGTGCCGACACAAAGAGTACGCGTTTTTCGGGATAGAGTTCGCGAATGCGTACGCCGATGGCATTGACGAGGTGAGTTTTGCCTACCCCACTCGGCCCATACAGGAAGAAGGGGTTGAAGGTGTTTTTTCCCGGATTTTCGGCAATGCTGAGTCCGACGCTGAGGGGGAGTTTGTTGCTCTGTCCCTCTACAAAGTTGCGGAAGGTGTAGCGCGGATTAAGCTGCGGATCGAGTTTGGGTAAGGGTCCGCGGTTCTGCACGGTGTTGAGCGAATTTTTCTCGACCGTTGGCTGTGGCGGTGCGGTTTTGAGAATCGGCTCGTTCTGAATGTTACCCACCGGTTCGGGCGGCAACTTGTATTGAAGTTTCAATCCCGGTCCGTAGATCTGCGACACGGCTTTCATAAGATAAGCGGCGTAATGCTGGTCGAAATATTCGGCAAAATATTTGTTGGGCACGCCAACCGTGAGCATACCATTATTCACACCCATACACGAAAGAGGCTCGAACCAAGTGGTAAAATGTTGGCTCGGGATAGCATTTTGTATGATATTCAGGCAGTTTTGCCATGCATTCGGGTGGGATGTGTCCATTGTTGGGGTGGGATTGTAAATTCGGGACTACAAAGTTACATAAACCGAACACTCTTGCAAAGCATTTTTCTATTTTATTTAGTTTGAGTAATGTTTTGCAAGGGTGCGCTATGGGGCGATGTAGCGGGTGTGGTATGTAGGGTGCGTGAAAGAGGTTTTATGTTTTTTAAAGAAACCGTGGTTTGATGGGCCGCATGGTGGAAGCCCTGAAAACATATCCCTATTTCACTTTTTTGAATCGCTGAAAATGGTGGTGGAAGTGCCTGTTAATAAAGGGCTTTCCTGCTATTTTCGAAGGACGAAAAAAGTGGAGGTGCGATATCGAGTGGCTGAAAAATTTGGATTTGGCGGTGTTTGTGTTGTATCTTTGCATTCGCAATAAAGGCTTTACTGTGCAGCAGCATTGATAAGCTGCACCTCAGCCTCAGCAGATGAAAAAACAAATTACACTTATTGATTCATTCAGCGTTCTTTGACATTTTGATACAACAGAAAGTAAGGCTGGTAGGCCTGTCTGAAACCCAAAAGAAGGAGCGGCGTGATGGATACGTTTTACTTACAAACGAGAGGCGGAAAAAGCGGCAGCAGAATGTTGTCGTTCTGCTGCCGCTTTCGTGCTTGCGAACCGGCGGTTTGCGAATGAATGCCGCTTCGTGTTCGCTGGTGCATAAGGCCATGCTTTTGTGTGGGGCCTCAACTTTATTTGTCTTTACGTCCGAACACTGAGAAGTGAACGTAGCGCTTGGGATGTGCCTTGAGGTCGATCATGAGTGAATCGGCATTGCGCAAGGTTGAGTTGAGATTGTCGTAAACACCGCGATCGTTGAGGAAAAGACCGAGCGTACTGTCGGTTCCCTTGAGCTTGCGGTCGAGGTTTTCGGCCATATCACCCATCTGCTTCGAAAGGTTGTGGGCACTTTCAATGGTTTTGTTTACATTGTTGAGCGTGGTCTGCACATCAAGAGAGGCCAGATTGGCTGAAAGTTTTTCTGCATTGGCCGATGCTTTCTTCAAACTGGCGAGGGTGGCGGGAATGTCGCCCTTCATCATCACGTTGAGCTGCTCGGCACTTTGCTTGAGTTCGCCGGTAAGGGCTGCTGTGTTTTTGAGCGTTTGCGCCAGTGCGGGGTCGGCCAACAGTTTGTTGAGATTCTGCATGATAGAATCGAGCTGGGGCACCATCTTTTCAATGGCGGGTACCATGGTTTGTACCTTGTCCATCATGCCTTTGTGAATATCGCCTGCAAGGGTGTCGCCCTGTTCGAGGTTCTTGGCAGGATTGGGACCCATGAGGAGGTTCATTTTCACGCCGCCCATGAGGTCGGTTTCGAGTTCGGCTGTGGTGCCTTGTGCCACGCGCATTTCGTCGTCGAGTTCAATGCCGACTACGACATTGTCGCCGCGCTGGTAATCGTAGGCAATGCTGCGGACAATGCCGACAGGATAGCCATTGGCATAAACGGGATTCGACACTGAAAGACCTACTACGTTCTTGAACTTTACGTAATAGGTATTAGTGGATTGAAAAACATTGATACCCTTGAGGAAATTGAGTCCTATAAACAGCAACACAAGGGCTACTACAGCGGTAAGGGCAATTTTAATTTCTTTCTTCATTGTATGGTTAATGAGGTTGTACTTAAAGGATTGGAATGCCCATGATATGGGGGGAGTGGCGGCGCAGAAGCGTAGGACTTACTTGCGTTCGGCTGCACGGGCTTGCTTAATGGTTACTTTCTGACCATTGAGAAAGGCTACCATATAGGCATCGGGGAGTTTCTTCAACACTCCGGGCATGGCGCGATGTGCTTCGACATAGTTCGTGAACGAACCGTGATAGTATTTATAGAGGTTGCCTTCTTTCACTCGCTTTACGGTGAGTCCCTTGAACTGGGGGTCGCGGGGCGAAATTTCGCGAGTTCCGGCTGCCAGTTGAATGCAATAGGTTACGACATTGCCGAGCATGGGACGCTTTTCCTTGGTTGTACGTTCGGCTTTCTCGGCAGTTCGCTTTTGGGTGATGGCGCGGGGGGCTGATTTCGTAGGGAGCGGCTTGGCTACGTGCGTGGCGGCGTGTTCGCTGTGTTCGGCAGGCTGCGCGGTTTCCTCGTGTTGCTTGGCGGGCGTTTCGTTGCGAGGCTCTTCGTTATCGCGCTGAGATGACTGGTTGAGCTGGCTTGTCGGGACAACATTCACGGGCACCACTGCTGCGTCGCGGCTTTCAGTTTCTGTTTTGACTGAACTGCGTGTGGCATTCGATGGGGTGCTTTCCTTGTCGTCGCGGCTTTTTTCAGTGCGCGATTGTTTTTCTTTTTGGTTTTGCGCGGCTTCGCGCTGTTTGAGCGGAAGGTCGGCGGGTAAATCGTGCTTGCGCCGGTCGTGCTGGCGACGGTAGGCAAGGAAGCCGTTGTAAATGCTGCGACTGAGTTCCTGCTGTCCGGCTGCGGAGTTGAGGTAACGCTCCTCGGAGGGAGTGGAAATGAAACCTAACTCGGTGAGGACTGAGGGCATGGAGGTGTTGCGAAGCACCAGAAAACCGGCTTGATGTACGCCTTTGTCGGGGCGGCCGACCGAACGATACTGACGCTGAATGCAACGGGCCAAATCGACGCTTTGCTTCATGTAGCGGTCCTGCATGAGTTCGAATATCACATAGCTTTCGGCTTTGTTGGGATTAAAACCTTTGTAGGTTTGCTGGTAATTGTCCTCGAGCGTAATGACGGAGTTTTCGCGTTTGGCTACATCAAGATTGGCCGAGGCGCGCGCCATACCGAGCGTGTAGGTTTCGGAACCGTAGGCTACGGCTCCCTTGGGAAGGGAGTTGGTGTGAATGGAAATAAACAGGTCTGCGTGATTGGAATTGGCTATGTCGGCGCGGCGCTGCAGGGGAATGAACACGTCGCGTTTGCGGGTGTAAATAACCTTAACATCGGGGCAGTTTTCCTCGACCAAGCGTCCGAAAGCCAGAGCCACGGAGAGATTGATATTTTTCTCTTTCGAAAAAGAACCTACGGCACCGCCATCGTGTCCGCCGTGTCCGGCGTCGATTACGAGTGTAAAATTACGTTTTTCTTTGTCAGCAACCGCATTTTGTATGCCGAATGAGAGAAATAGAACAATATATATGTATTTCCAAATAGCTTGATGCTTCATAAAGTGAATTGTGAGGATGAAAACGGAATACTAAAATGCCGTTTCCTGTATGCGGTGCAAAGTTACAATTTTTTCTGAGCTGACGGGGTGCTACATGGCGAAATTCGGAGGCGAAGCTTGTTCAGCACAAAAAAGTGGACTTGGCACTGCTAAAGGTGGGGCTGTCAGTTGCGGATGCGCCACTCCTGCGGATAGAGATTGTTGGCGCGCGTTCCGAGATTATTGGCAAAACCTAAGGGATGGTTCTGATAGGTGACCAGCACATAACCGCGAGGGGCTTCGGCTGGGAGACAGAGGGCTTCGCGACGCAAATAGCTCAAGGCTTGTTCCAAACTGAGTTCGACGGTGGGAAAGGCTTCGCGGTTTAACGCTGCCGACAGGGCGAGGTGATGCTGCGGAATGAGTTTGCGACCTTTTTCTTCGGCAAGGGGTACGCCGACGGTGATCGCACGCACGGTTTCGGTGATGCTGCGGACATCGGCTGCCAGGCTTTGACGCACGGCGGCAAGTTGGCCTTCGCCTACGGGCAACAGTTTAAACTGCTCGGTGGGCAGTATCCATCGGGCGGCTGCGGCGGCGTTCTTGACAGCGGAGCTGGACTCGGAACTGCGTTTGCGCTTCTTTTCTTTCATCACCGGGGCCTCAGCGGTTTTGCGCAGCAGCGAAAGGAAGAGACCTTCGCCTTGGGTTCGGTGGGGGAAGAAATGATAGACATGAAGATTACGTCCGGTGGTATCGCCGCTGATTTTCCATTCGGTGGGTACGGGGAGTTCTACGGTTTCGGCACCGAGTTCGCGACAGATGCGGTAGACATTGTCTTCGTTTTCGGCGCGATTGTAGGTGCAGGTACTGTAAACGAGGTAGCCGCCTTGGCGCAGGGTGGGCCAAATGTCGCTGATGATTTGCCATTGGCGTTCGGCACAGTCGGCTACGGCTTGAAGCGACCATTCAGTGCGGGCGTTTTCGTCTTTACGGAACATGCCTTCGCCGGAGCAGGGCACGTCGGCGGCCACGACATCGAAGAAACTGCCTAAACCGGCAAACTCGGTGGGATAGGCTGAAGTTACTACGGTATCGGGGTGTCCCCATTTCGCCAGGTTCTCGGCCAATATCTGGGCGCGTTGGCGAATGGGTTCATTGGCCACGAGCAAATTTTCGGCGGGCAACAAACTGCGCCACAGGGTGCTTTTTCCGCCGGGGGCTGCGCAGAGGTCGAGCAGGCGGTGGGGCTGAAAGTCGGCTACGATGCGCCGGTAGGCTTGCTCAACAAACATGGAGGCGGCTTCCTGCACGTAATAGCAGCCGGCGTGCAGCAGGGGGTCGTAAGTAAAACGTGGACGGGCGGCGAGATAGCATCCTGCGTCACACCAGGGCACAGCACCGACTTCGGCTTCGGGCAGGGTTTCGACGGGTTTGAGCGGATTGCGCCGTATGCTGATCGGGGCTTCGCTGCCGGTGAGTGCGGTGCATAGCGCCGAGGCTTCGTCGGCTCCGAGCAGTTGGGTTATTTGGGTGATAAAGTCGGCAGGTAACTGTGACATGGATTTGATGGGTTTGACGGGATGGATGGGTATTTGCGCAGACGGACTCCGTGAGGAAGTGGTGTGTAAATTTGCACAGACGGACTCCGTGAGGAAGTGCAGTGTAAGTTTGTGGCTACACGGATACCTGAGCGGCAATGTGGGGCCAAGGGTCGTAGCCTACGAGCTCAAAGTCTTCGTAGCGGAAGTCGAAAATGCTTTTTACATCGGGATTGATGTGCATTTGGGGCAGCGGACGGGGCGTTCGGCTGAGCTGCAAACGGGCTTGGTCGAGGTGGTTCAGGTAAAGATGGGTGTCGCCGGTGGTGTGAATAAATTCGCCGGGTTGCAAATTAGTTACCTGAGCCATCATTTGCAGCAAAAGGGCGTAGCTGGCTATGTTGAAGGGTACGCCGAGGAAGGTATCGGCCGAACGCTGATAAAGTTGAAGTGACAACTTTCCTTCGGCCACATAAAATTGGAAAAGCAGGTGGCACGGGGGGAGGTTCATGTGGTTGAGGTCGGCCACGTTCCATGCCGATACGATGATGCGGCGCGAATCGGGGTCTTCCTTAATTTGCCGAACAACTTCGCTGATTTGGTCTATGCTTTGTCCGTTGTAATCGGGCCACGAACGCCACTGATAACCGTAAACGTGGCCTAAATCGCCATTTTCGTCGGCCCATTCGTTCCAGATGCGCACGCCATTTTCTTGCAGGTAATGCACATTGGTGTCGCCTTTCAGAAACCAAAGTAGTTCGTGGATGATGGATTTGAGGTGAAGTTTTTTTGTGGTAACGAGGGGGAAACCGTCGGCCAGGTTGAAACGCATTTGGTGTCCGAAAACGCTGAGTGTGCCTGTGCCCGTACGGTCGCCTTTCTTCACTCCTTCGGTTTGAATGCGTTGCAGCAGTTCAAGATATTGCTTCATTGTTTATTAGAGCAGTTCAAGATATTGCTTCATTGTTTGTTAGGAAAAATAAAAGGAGAAATTCCGACACGACTATTCGGGATACACCAGATTTTCTTCGATGGCGCAGTTAAGCGTTTCGGTCAGATATTTTTGAGCTTCATAACGTGCCATAGGCAGGTCGTGCAGAAGCCAGGTGCCGCAGTCCTGAGCTGTAGCTCCGGGAATTTCGCCATCGAAGTCGGCAATAAAGCTGAAGGTTTCCTTCATGAGGGGCAGAATGTCGGCACTGCTCACCTCGCCCTTCACAATAAAGTAGTTTCCGGTAAGGCAACCCATGGGGCCCCAGTAAACAATGCGGTCTTTCCACACGGGATGATTGCGCAAGAAGGTGGCGGCAAGGTGTTCAATGGTGTGAATGGCGCCTTGTCCGAGCACGGGTTCGCGGTTGGGCAGTTTCATGCGCACGTCGAACGAGGTGAGTACTTCGTCGCCCACGCGGTCACGGCGCGACACATAGATGCCGCGGTTAAGTTTCAGGTGATTGATGGTGAAAGAGGCTATTTTTTCCATAAATGGTTTCAGAATGTGTTGGGGTAAAATGTGGAGAGGCAATCAAGTGGAGAGGTAATCAGTGCGTGCAGCGCGAGTGTGTTTAGCAGCAGATGGCGCGCAGCAGGGCTTCGGTCACACCAAAGGAGCGGTTGGCCATTTCGCCCCAGAAGTTCAGATATTGGTCGAAATGATTGTCGGCTCCGGGGGTGTCGCTGATGATGCGGAAGCTCAGGAAAGGAATGCCATAAAGGTGGCACACTTGAGCCAAGGCACCGCTTTCCATGTCGACGGCCAGGCCTTCGGGGAAACGCTGCTTGATGCCATCGAGCTGTGTGCGGTCGGTAATAAACTGGTCGCCGCTGCAAATGAGTCCGGTGTGAATGCGCGTAGTTCCGGCCTGCAAATGTTGCGCTGCGGTCAGGAGTTTGGGGTCGGCTTCGTAATAGAGCGGAAGTCCCTGAACTTGTCCGGGCAAGGATTCGGGTCCGCAGTCCACGTCGTGATAGGCTACACGGCTTCCGGCTACTACGTCCATCACACCGAGCGAGGTATCGATGCCGCCTGCCACGCCGGTGTTAATCAGTGCATCGGGCTGATAGTGATTGATGAGTTCTACGGCTCCGACAGCAGCATTCACTTTGCCGATACCGCTTTCCATGAGTACGAGGCGATGGCCGTTGAGCGTGCCTTCGGTAAATGAAAAACGGCCGTGGGTTACTTCGTTCACATCGGCCAGAAGGGCTACAAGCTGCTCATGCTCTTTGTGCATGGCATTGATAATACCTATTGTCATTGTTTGATATGTATATATAATTAAGTAGATGTTGAAATTCTTTTTTTATATCATGCAATGAGTTTATTGATACATCTACTTAGAAATCATAAAAAGAATATTACAGTTACTAAGCAAATACCTGCCACAACTTGTCGGCTTCGGGATAAGGGGCTTCGACGCTGATGATTTGATGGCTCACGGGATGTTCGAACTCGACGTAGCGGGCGTGCAGCGAAATTGAGCCATCGGGATTTGAACGGCGCGCACCATACTTCAAGTCGCCCTTAATCACACAGCCCGCAGCCGCCAGCTGGCAACGAATTTGATGATGGCGGCCGGTGTGCAGGTTTACTTCGAGCAGGAAATAGCGTTCGGAAGTGCCAATCAGGCGATAATCGAGCACGGCTTTTTTCGAGCCGGGCACCTCGCGCTGATGGGCGTATGCTTTGTTTTGCTTTTCGTTTCGCGTGAGCCAATGGGTGAGCAGGGCCTCATCGGTGGCCGGACGGGCACAAACCATGGCGTGATAGGTTTTCTTTACCTTACCGTTGCGAAACATTTCGTTCAGTCGGGTCAATGCCTTGCTGGTGCGGGCAAACACCACTACTCCACTTACCGGGCGGTCTAAGCGGTGAACCACGCCTAAAAACACCTCGCCCGGTTTATGGTATTTTTCCTTGATATAGGCTTTCACGGCATCGCTCAGCGGTGCATCGCCTGTTTTGTCGCCTTGCACAATTTCGCCGGCTGCTTTGTTCACGATAATCACATGGTTATCTTCGTAAAGTACTTCCATAAAGAAAGGCTTAAAAAGGAGTGGTTTATTTTTTTATTTCTTAAATTACAAGTAAATGCGAGCGAGCACCATACTGCTCCAGCTACTCGGAATCTACGGGCAGGCGTGCAACGATTATTATCGCCCCATTTACATGAAAAGAATCACGGCTCGGGCTTGTGTTAACATAAGCGGCCCGGCCGTGATTTTTTTTGTTTAAATAGGAATGAGCCATAACAGCAAAGGCTCGCCCTTGGTGTTACAGCCGGGCAGCATTACATATTCATACCGCCGTCAACCTGAATAACCTGTCCGGTTACGTAAGAAGCCAGGTCTGAAGCGAGGAAAGTAGCCACATCGGCAATATCCTCGGGCTTACCACCGCGACGCAGGGGGATAGACTTCATCCATTCCTTGCGAACGTCCTCGGGCAGAGCAGCAGTCATGGCCGTTTCAATAAAGCCGGGAGCAATGGCGTTGGCACGCACACCGCGGCTACCCATTTCCTGAGCCACACTCTTAGCCAAAGCAATCATACCAGCCTTTGAAGCAGCGTAGTTGGCCTGTCCGGCATTACCGTGAACACCTACTACCGAAGCCATGTTGATAATAGAGCCCTTGCGCTGACGCATCATGATGGGCGTGCAAGCGTGGATAAAGTTGAAAGCCGACTTCAAGTTTACGCCAATCACAGCGTCCCACTGCTGTTCGGTCATGCGGAGCATCAGACCGTCCTTCGTAATGCCGGCATTGTTTACCAACACGTCGATAGAACCGAAGTCTTCATGCACCTTCTTCACCACCTCGGCAGTTTGAGCAAAGTCAGCAGCATTCGAAGCGTAAGCAAGACACTTCACGCCCTTAGCTTCGATTTCCTGACGAGTAGCTTCGCCGTTTTCGTCAATTACCAAATCAGTGAAAGCAATGTTAGCACCTTCTTCTGCGAATTTCAGCGCGATAGCCTTGCCGATACCACGGGCAGCACCCGTTACCAAAGCAGTTTTACCAGTTAAAAGTCCCATTTTAATATATGAGTTAATATTGTAAGTTGAAATAATCTATTGAGCGGGCTGTTCTGCCTCCTCCTTATTGACGTTGAGCACCCGGTTAATCATCCCTTTCACCATTACCGAAGCTTCATCGTCCTCAAGTCCTTCGCCCAGACGGTCGTAGATGTAGGGTACTTCGAGTCCTTTTACCGAATAGTGCATGATATCTGCCATCAAACCCACATTTTCGATATGGAAACGTCCTTGATCTACTCCTTCCTGCAGCAGTTGCACGAGCAAGCGGTGTTCTTCCTCGTCGAAAGCCTTTCTCACCTTTTCGACCATCCAGATGTTGCGAAAGAACTCTGCCCTCAGCGTACCGTTGCGAGCCACGGCTTCGCGGATGATGTCGAGATGCGCATAAATGAGCGAAAATATTTTTTCTTCCGGTTCGGCTTCGAGTGTCATCACCACGCCCATTTTGTCTGAAAGTCGTTCGAGTTCTTCCTTAATTACAGCGTAATATATTTCCTCTTTATTGCGGAAATAAGTGTAAAGCGTACGTCTTCCACGTCCCGAAGCAGCGGCGATATCGTTCATCGTAGTTGCTTCGAGTCCTCTGTGGGCAAAGAGTGAACGTGCCACTTCAAGGAGTTTTTGTCTGGTCTTTGTGATGGACATAGGGATGTAAGGAGTAAATATTAAGCCAATTACGCGGCTGAATTGCGCTTTACGGAAAGCACACATACGCGTTTATTGTGCAAAGATAGTGCAAACCGAATGCAGAGCCAAAGAAAAGCTTGATTTTCTTTGGTTTTGCTGAGGTGAAGCCTAGCTTCGACGAAGTCAAAGCTCCGCAAACCGAAGGCTGAGCCAAAGAAAAGCTTGATGTTTTTAGATGAAAACGTTTCGCCGCTTGTTACGCTCCCAACGGTTTTAACAAACAACTTAATAAGAGTGAAAATCAAACATACACCTTCGCCTTCATGGCTGCGCCAAATCAGCGGGCGTAACAACATATTTCGGCATCTTCTGAAAACACTGATTATCAGCAGTTCCAACCTTCTCAAAACTAGCTCGGAACTATTTCAAACTAGCTCGGAACTAATTTCAACAAGCTCGGAACTAATTCGGACAATCGCGGAGTAATTTTTGACAATAGCCCTTTGCGTGACTCAAACTACAGACAGCAGGTGGAGGGAAGTGGGTCCTGATTTTAATGTATTTTTACTCATAAAACAGGTAAACGTTTCACATTTTCTACAAAAAGATAGAGGAGGTTTTGAACTTTACCCTCACAAAAAAAATATCACTGCGCACAACAGATACAAAAAAGTTTCGGTTGCTGCGTAAGGGAATTTACGCGGCAACCGAATTTTATGTCGAGACATGCAGGGGAAATGCAGTGCTTACATACAGCGGAGAAAGTCAAGGGTAGCTGTGCTACCCCGCATTTTTCATCCCCTAAACTGAAGATTTAGGGGTTTTCAAATGCGAGTCTCTATAAAAAAGAAGAATCAATAACTTCGGTGTTCAACGCTTACGCCAATGACGGCATTGTTGCCGATTTTAAATTCGGCAGCTGCCCCGATACGGTCGCGCGGACGGTCGTAGAACACGGGGAAAGGGTCGTGACGGAACGCAAAGGGATTGTTGCGCGGCATAAAGGTTTTGGAGCCATAGGCGTAGAGGTTGATGTTCTCATTAACCCGATAGGCCAGCACACCGGCAAAGCCCACATCGGTTTGCCGCCAGCTACCCCAGTTCATGTTGGCCGCATAAATGCCGGCCGCTATGCTGAAGCGGCTGTTGAGCGGCAACACATAGGCAAAGGCTGCCGATTGACCAAAGCCTACTCCTTTAGGGGCGTGCTTGCCCAACCCGGCACTGACGCTGAGCGAAAATTGGGCGTTCAGCCCTTTGTGCAGCCGCCACCCCGAACCGTAGACGCCCGAAGCAAAGGGGGCACAGCCATCGAAGCCGTAGCCACCGATTTCAACGGGCATTTGCCAAGGCAAGGTTTCGATAACCAAACTGTCGGCAAACGGCAGGGCCGTGTGGCTCAGGCTGTCGAGCGAACGAGTTGGCAGTGTGTCGGTGTGCATAAAGGCATCGTCGAAATCGCGCTTTTGCGACTCGCTGCTGCTTTGCGCGGCCATAGGGAGCAAACCGCAGGTGAGAAATATGATGAGAAGAAAATGCTTCATGATGCTGAAGAAAAGGGTTCGTAAAAAAAACGCCGACAGCCCACCTGCCATGCGCAACGTAGGTAAACGGACGAAGCTGATGCTACCGGGTTTTCTGTTTGATGCAAAAATACGGAGAATTGAACGAATCCTTCTTGAAAAAGCTCTTAATTAAGTGAAACGTGTGGCTTAAATTCGTAATTTTGTCGGAAAATCCGGTTGTATTGCAATGAATATTTTCGTTCACTACGTTATTCTTTCAGTTGCAAAACATGCGTTTTTCAATCATCTTCCCTCTTTTTACATTTTTGATTTATGTTTTTTTCAAAAGCATCTATATGCGGCCTGCTGACCCTTTTGCTGGGATTGCCCATGCAGGCGCAAAACCGCTGGCTGGCCGAACCGCTTCAGTACATTTCGCCCGACAGCGTCTACACTTGGGCCTATGCGGGCAATGACTTTCGCCAAACGGCCTTGCTGGCCGAACCGCAAACTGCGGCTATGCGATTTGCTGCCGGAAGCAACGTGGTGGCGGCACGCGACGAACTGCTGAAACAGTGGCAGACGCTGTCGGCAGAATTTAACATTGTGGGCGGAGGCGACAATCCGCTATCCGACCCTCAGGGCATTCCTTCGGCCATCGGCACCAGCCTGGCTGCTCACTTGTTTTTGCTGACGGGCGAGGCTGGCTATGTGCATTTTTTAGAGCGTACGGTGTTCAATGCTGCCGGACGCACCCTGGCCGATACAACCCTGCAAGCCGGAAATGCCGACCGACGTTCGGCGGCCGAGGTGTTCATGGCTGTGCCTTCGATGATTTATGCCACTACGCCCCGTCGCAACGAACTTTATGTGAACCTATACACGAATGCTACTTCAACGCTGCACTTGGGCGGACAAACTTTTACGTTCGACCAAATTACCAACATGCCTGAGGATGGTAGCGTAAAATTCCGCTTCAGCAACTTGCAGCACGAATTGCCGCTGAAGGTGCATCTGCGCTTGCCCGACTGGGCCGTTTATCCCACAGAACGGACTACGGAGGTGAACATGCCCTACGCATTTGTGGACAAGGCTCCGAAGGGTTTGCAGGTGTTTGTCAACGGTCACGAGGTGGACAGTGTGAAACCCGATGCACAGGGCTATTTATGCATTGACCGAACGTGGCAGAATCATGACGAAATTTACATTGAATTTCCCTTTACACCGCGCTTTTTGCGCCGCACCTTGCCCAATGGCACAGCTCAGCGGGGCGAATTGGCCTTACAGTTCGGACCGCAGGTTTACGTGGTGACTCCTGCACCTGCCGCCGATACCTATTTTTCGGTGAATGCCTTGCCTACGCTGTCGACAGAAAGCGACGAACAGGGCAATTTATTGCTCAAAGGTTATGGTTTTTCGTCGAACAAATCCACGCCGCAGGATGCCGAAGCTTCGCGTGTGCCATACGTTGCCTCGCCTTATGTTTCGGGTTACAAGGGAGCTGTTTGGCTGCCTGAATACGGCAAGTAATGACGTTGGTGAACACAAAAAGCTGTTAGCATTTAAAACGCTAACAGCTTTTTGTGAAGTCGTCTGAACTTTTATGAAATTCAAGATTTGCCTTAATTTTTGAGGCGTT
>ERZ791610.404-NODE-404-length-32044-cov-7.187908_pt1 | contig 32044 bp, 28 predicted proteins | sample MGYA00510061_ERZ791610 | MGnify/ENA primary metagenome ERZ791610 (study PRJEB30046, sample SAMN00791922) | human gut metagenome | study: EMG produced TPA metagenomics assembly of the A metagenome-wide association study of gut microbiota in type 2... | reverse complement strand
TCCTTTTTATACAATATGTCAAAGAACACTTGATTCTTACTTTTTACACAACCTCAGTAGGGGTCGGGGACATGGTCGGCGGGAATGCGGGTACAGTACTCCGTCATGCGATGAATCTTTTTCCACTCTTCCGTAGAAGGAGCTTTTTCTTTCAGATCATCTATGTTACGGTCGTCCATGCCAATAATCAGATCAAAATTATAAAAGTCCTCTGTCCGCACCGGACGGGAGCGATGAACCAGTTGATAGCCCCGACGGGCAGCGTGTGCACGCATCCGGCTATCCGGCAATTCGCCTTGATGATAAGACAGGATTCCGGCGGAATCAATCACAAATTCTTTTTCCAGTCCGGCTTCTTTGATCAGGTGAAGCATTACTCCTTCCGCCGTAGAGCTACGGCAGATATTTCCCAAACAGACAAATAATATTTTCTTCATAATTTACGTTTAATAATTGACAGGCTTCATTCGTTTCTATTATCAAAACGAATTAAGTATCTGATTGGCCCGGTTCACGGTAACGGCTGCCGGTATTTCCGGCATATCACCCAAATTAAACGGCGCCAGCATTTTCTCTATCTTCTTTAATCCGGCTTTATTTCCCTTCTTCTCAAATTCCTGACGAAGAATCGTTATTTTCTCATGTGCCTGAATACCTTCGATCAAACGTTCGAAACGGATACAGCTACGGGCTCCCGGATACACGAGATAAGTATCTCCTGCCGCCCACGTGCGGAAACGTGAATCGAGCAACGGCTCCAAAGGCCAGCTATTGTATGCCCAACGCAGATAGCCGTCCAGATGCTTCTTCGAAGAATAGAAACTCACCCATGCAGCCTCAGCAGGGTCGGAAAAAGTGAATGTATTGGGATGTGCTTCCGTACAACAAGTATAATAGGTGGTACGTTTATTCTCGGCCGCACGGCGGAGACGCACTTCTTCCTGGAAGTTCTGTCCGATAACAATGCAATAATCGTACAAGTCCGGCTCTATCTCAGCATGATAATTACCGGCCAGTGAAACTTTAAACTCCGGATCTGCCTTACGGATTACTTTCAACGTTTTCTGCATTACATCCATCGGACGCTCATCCATCGCAATCGCACAAATATCAAACCATCCTTTTTCTCTCAGATGCTTGGAAAAAGAAGTAAGCATCGCAACCCACATTTCTTCATAAGCAGGTTCTCCCGGTGCTGTCTTTACAAACTTCAATGAATTTGTTGCCTGATCAAAATACTGGAAAGATAATTCCCAGGGAACCATAGAGTAACAGTTAATCTGCTGATCGATACCGACACTCATCATAAACTCTACCCAGCGATCAAAAACCGTATAGTCGAAAGCCCAAGTGCCGTCAGCACGTTTCATCCATGTAACCATCGTCTCGAAATAATCTTCAGTCTGACCGTTCCAGGGTTTATGTGTCAAAGTGGCTGTGATAATCTTTTGACCGGCATCTGCCAGCATTTTCATCAGCGGGCGCATAGCGTCCAGATGCTCCTGGCTCCACAAGGGAACCTGATAATAACGGGCTACGGCAAACGGGCTCTGCCACAAATCCAGATGATAAGCCCATTCGGACGGTGCAGGAAGTTCACGGGAAGAAACGAGGATTTCGAGATTAAGCTGCTGCAACAGACGGGAACCGTCTTTTACCAGCAAAGCACCCTTGTAGGTTCCGGGAGTAGCCGATTGAGGAATCCAGCATTGCACCCAGATAGGCTGAACGGTACGTGCCGGAACAGACATTGATTTCAAGTTCGTATCAATCGGGTCGGCTACCAACAACGAATCGTAATCCACTGCTTGACGGTGACCGCACGCGCCTCTGCCATCTTTATTCAGTTCATCGGTCATTACATAACGGATGAAACCGGCTTTAAACGCCTCATCCGAAAGACTATTTCCTTTTTTATCTTTAAAATCGGTAAAGCTGAAGTTCAGATCTTTCACCTCAGTGCCGGTCCAGACAACAGCCTGCGCGTTTACACGTTCGCCACGCCAGCCTTTTAAAGTGGTAAGCTGCTGCTTTTTCAGCTGGGGAAGCCGATGCTTCGCATAGCGGGTGTCAATAGTTCCCCAGGAAATCTGAGGGATGGTAACTGCTGCCCAGTCTTTATCAGAGGGGGAAGAAGGATCGGGCAGTTCCTGATAAGTTTCAATTGGAAATTTCGGTTGCCCCGTAGGGGTTCCACACTGCGTCACTCCTTGCTGGGCAAAAAGAGGACTCACACCAATAAGACATGTTAAGCAATAAATCGTAAGTCGTTTCATGGTTAGTTAATTTATAAAGGTTATTATAAGGAAAATATTAGGTCTGTATCAAGTGCTACATCGGGTCTACATCATAATAGACAATCAAGGATTTATAGCGCTCATCTTCCAGCATCTCTTTCTGGATACGTTGTAGCAATTCCCGCGCACGTCCCATCGGGGCATTCTGTTCGATCTTCAACACTATCTTTTTGATGAATAATGTCTGGATACGGGCAACGGGAGGTTTGTCCGGTCCCAATACCCGGTTTCCGAACACGGTTCTTAGTTTATCTGCCATGACCGCAGCCATCTGGTCCAGCAAAGCTTCATTATGGTTTTTCAGATATACATACACCAACCGATAGTAAGGGGGATAATGAAACATTTGCCGTTCGGCGAGCTGACCGTCTACCATTTCTTCATAGTTATTACCGATAACCTGATGGATAATGGGGTGATCAATGCTTTTCGTTTGCAATACCACCCGCCCACGTTTATTCTTACGCCCGGCTCGTCCCGCTACTTGTGCCATCAGTTGGAAAGCACGTTCGTAAGAACGGAAATCCGGATAATTAAGCATGGTGTCCGCATTTAAGATACCCACTATACTTACGTGATCAAAGTCCAGACCTTTCGATACCATTTGCGTACCGATAAGTATATCCGTCTTTCCCTGTTCAAAGTCGGCAATAATCTTCTCGTAGGCAGCTCGGGTACGGGTAGTGTCCAAATCCATTCGGGCAACAGCCGCTTCCGGAAAAAGGACTTTGATATCATCTTCAATCTTTTCCGTACCAAAACCGCGATTGACCAGTTCTGTTCCTTCACAGGCAGGACAGGACTTCGGCAGTTGATAGGTATAGCCGCAATAATGGCAGGTCAGTTGGTTGATGCCTTTATGATAAGTCAGACTCACATCGCAGTTCTTACATTTCGGCACCCAGCCGCAAGTACGGCATTCTATCATCGGTGCAAATCCGCGACGGTTCTGGAAAAGAATGACTTGTTCTTTCTGTTCCAGTGCTTCTTTCATATATTGTATCAGCAAGGGCGAGAACTGTCCGACCATCCGCCTCTTGCGATGCAGTTCTTTGATATCCACCGGAATAATCTCCGGCAGCTGAATTTCTTTATATCGTTCTTTCAGTTGTACAAATCCATATTTTCCGTTCCTTGCGTTCTGCCATGTTTCTATGGAGGGGGTAGCAGTGCCGAGAAGCGTTTTTGCTCCATACATGGCAGCCAGTACGATAGCCGCATTCCGTGCATGATAGCGGGGAGCAGGGTCTTGTTGCTTATAGGTGTTCTCATGCTCTTCGTCTACAATCACCAGCCCCAGATCACGGAAAGGAAGAAATACGGAAGAACGGACTCCAAGGATGATATCATATCCTTTTTCTCCCAGTTGCTTCCGCCATATCTCTACCCGTTCGGCATCCGGAAACTTGGAATGATAAATCCCCAAACGAGAACCGAATACCCGTTGCAAGCGCTCTGTGATTTGAGTGGTCAATGCTATTTCAGGCAAGAGATACAATACTTGTTTCCCCTGACGAATCGTTTCTTCTATCAGATGAATGTATACTTCCGTCTTTCCACTGGATGTGACTCCATGAAGCAGGCAGACATTTTTCTCCTGAAAGGATTGCACGATCTCATCGTGCGCCCGCTGCTGAAACTCGTTCAAGGCATTTAACTTTACGACCTCCTTCACCTCCTGATTCAGCCGGCCGACTTCATGAAAGTAAATCTCAAATATCTTTTTCTCCACCAAGCCATTCAGAATAGAAGGAGACACTCCTGCACGTTGCAACAGCTCTTTTTTCGAAACTTCTTTCGGCGTTTCTCTTCCAAGGATTCCCGAACACTCGACATATTTCATCAGCAAAGCCAACTGCTTCGGAGCACGGGACAGGATATCAAATAAGATATGAAGCCGCTTTTCATCAGCAGAACCGGTCAATCGCACTCTCGCCTCCGTTTTTGGCTTGTAAGTACGACGTAATTCCTCTTTCACAAAGATAGCTTCTTTATCCAGCAGAGATTTGATGACTGTGAGGATATTTTTCATGCCACTCTCCTTCTCCAGTTTCGTGACACATTGCTGAGAATCTACTGAAAGCAAATCAAGAATACGCTGCTCTCTTTCCGACAACGGTGCATCTGCCTCAAAATCGGGATTATATTCTACAATCGTTTCACTCTCCAACTTCAAACCGGAAGGAAGTGCCGCTTTATAAACGTCTCCTTGTGTACAGAGATAGTAATCTGCCAGCCACTCCCAAAACTTAAATTGAGTGGACAATAAAATAGGAGAAGCATCCAGCAATGCAGATATATCCTTCACCTCATACTCCGTCGGAGCACAATAATGAACATTACGAACGATAGCTGTATAAAACTTCTTCCGTCCGAAAGGAACTATCACACGGCATCCGATTTCAACTTCTTCCGCACATTCATCCGGCAGGGAATAGGTAAAGTACTTCGGAAGCGGTAATGGTAATATGACATCTACATACTTTTTCATTGCAAGCACAAAAGTACAATAAAAAAATGGGGATTTAAAAGAGGGAAGGGAACACTGATAAGAAAAATAGTCTGTACACCGGAATTTAATAAAATAGATTCAAGTTTACAGACCAGTATCTTAAACAAAATACCTTAGAATAAAAAAAAGAGCCTCCTCTATCGGAAGCTCTTTCTTTTTATGATAAAAAGTAACGGATAGCTTAGAATATATAAGCAACGGATACTTGCCAAGTCTTGGTTTTGTATGAGCCTTCAATGTCTTCAAAGCTGGCAGTCTTGCCCAACGGAATATTATAATTAGCTCCTACTTGCAGATGATTCAGCAACTTCACACCTGCGCCGACATTGATACCGACTTCAGCTTTCTTTTTATCGGTTCTTACTCCGTCTATTGTCTTATTACCGGCAAAATCAAAGTAAAAATCAGGACCGGCAGCCACATAAAGACCTACCAGACTTCCCAGGCCGATGTTATATTTCAAATTGACCGGAATATCCAAGCCATTCTGCTTGACAGTAGCTTCTTCACCTCCATCAGAGATTTTTATACCTCTTTGAGCAAAAAGCAAAGACGCATCGACTCCTAATCCCACAACCGGGATATTGAATTCCGCCATCGGACCGATAAAGAAACCTGTAAAATTATCCTTTTTAAAGTTTTCTTTCACATCAGAAAAGCTTGCTTTAGACAAGTTTAAACCACCCTTTACACCAAAATGTAATTGTGCCTGGGCAGGCATCGCCATACCGATACATACGGCAATCATTAAAGCACCAAAAATCTTTTTCATAAATCTACGTGTTTATAATTCGGGACAAAGATATATATTTATAATAAATAAACACAAATTATTGCTCTTTGTTCGTTTCAGAGTCGTTGTTGTTCATCCAGTCCGGCTCCTGTACCTTTATATTTACTTTTCTGAAGATTAAACTTATAATGTACCGGCAGCTTAACCTCCTGTGTGTTCCGTTGAGTTTCACGGTATATCTTAACCTTGTTGTCATACTGGGTAGTCGCATCTCTTACCGTATGAAACAAATCATTGCCCTCTACTGTACAATCCAGCCGCCCGTTAAAGAATGACTTATAGATACTTACCCCGAAGCAACTTACAGGCCGTGTAAAACTGTTCTGATATACTCCTTTGCCTGTATAAGTTCCATTTAACCGAAAAATATATCCCATTGGCAACTGAAATGAGTTATTCCAGCGAATCCCTACTGTTATCCCATTCATATTCTTCGTCCCATCCAGATATCCGATGTTGAACCATTGAGACTGAACAGAAGCAACCCATTCCGGTCGCCAGCAACCAATGCCGGGAGAATACACCAAAGAAGCTGTCATTTCATCCCTGTGTTCAACATTGCGGAACTTAATAAGAGTAATCTTCGGATCGGAAGTCGCTTGTTCGATGGAAAACAGAATATCATCATTATAACGATTGTATCCTACGGAAAGCTGCAAATCCCTGTAAGCCGCCCGCATTTCAGCGGTATGTATATAGGTCGGTTGCAAATTGGGAGTTCCGCCCAGATAAGTAAACCGATTCCCATAATGGATTTCATTTTTCAGCTGCTCATAGTAAGGACGGGCCACTTGAATGTGATAACCCAATCCCCAATGCACTTTTCCCGCCGAGCCTTTTAAAGATAACGAAGGAAACAGATTACGATAATGTTTGCTCTCGTCGGACTGATAAATACTGTTTTCATAAAAATCGGACTTTACATCTTCATACCGAAGGCCGGCAGAAGCATCAATTCCACCCAAACTCCAAGTACAATTCAAAAAGAAAGCAAGATTCCTCTCCCTGATTTTATCACTGGTTCCGAGTATCTGATTTCCAAAACCCGAGAAATCACTTATACGGTGTATATAGCTATATTCACTTCCTCCCGAAATCCTTCCTTTGAACAACGGATATGCCAAGACCAGTTTCCCCGCATATAGTTTATTGCTGGTTTCGCTAAAGGTTGTCATATAGAGATCGTCATAGTTCAGACTCAATTCTTTGATGTTCTCTTCTTCCTTATTTTTCCCCACCAATACATCAGCATTCAAGTCAATCTCCAGACTATTTATATCACCATGATAGTAGAAATTAGAATGATGCGTCGGATATGTTTTCTCAATTGAAAACGCATTGGTATTCCACACATCATATAGTTCATGATCGGCATATACTTCTGTCCGGTTATCATTACTCATTTTATCGCGCGGAGCAGATGTCAACTCATAAGTCGCGCCAAAGGAGTGATTTTTATTAATCTCATAGTTGAATCCAAACTGCCCGAAGTAACTGATATTCTTTCCCAAATCTGTAGAATGAGTCCTTTGTTTCCACAAAGTATCTACATCCGTCATTTGTACTGTCTCCCCTGTTTCCTTCAAATGTTGCAGACGATACTGGAAAGTTCCGAATAAGTCCAGCCCATTCTGCCGATATTCCACATTCAGTTGGTCGTTATTACCTATCTTATATGAATAATCCGCTACTGAGCGGAATCCTATGCCGAAGCCATCGATTTTCTTTCCGACCGTTTTCAGTTTTAATACAGCTCCTACCGCTGCTCCATATTCCGCACCAGGATTCGTGATCAGCTCTACCTGCTTTATATTCTCAGCACTCAGCCGGTCAAGCTCATCCAAATGACGAACTTCCCTGTTATTGATATAAATCAGCGGAGTTCCCTTTCCCAAAACTTCCAACGTACCATCCGGCCTTTTCAAAACTCCCGGCAGGAGTTCGGCTACATTCATCGCAGTACCTGCTTTACTCAGAATGGTATTTTCAACTTTTGTCGTTAACCCACCGTTGTCCAACCGATACAAAGGAAGATGCTGTGTGACGACCACTTCATCCAACATCCTGTCGTCAGGAATTATCACGATATCACCGATGATAGAGGGCATAAGCCTCTGAATACTCCTTTTATATCCCACATAAGACACAGCCAACAGATAAGGCTTACTCTCAGAAACCTCTATTTTAAAAATCCCCTGCTCGTCTGTGACAGTTCCGCTAATCAGCGAAGAATCCGCTACAGACAACAACGCAACTGTAGCATATTGCACAGGAATTTTCTGATCATCCAGCACTCGCCCACTGAACATCTGAGCCGAAGCATTCAAAGAGACGATCAACAACAAAACCAATAAAATACTATATTTCATTTTTCTTTTCATTTTAAAGTTATTCTATAAACAGCTGCCGTCCGAACAGGCACAGACCTTCTCCTGCCGACATCTCCGAAGAGACACCGATACAGATATTTCCATACACACATCTGTCTGAGCATCTGCCGGACGGCAGACAAAAGGAAGAGAATAGTTAGTTAAATAAGAATGGTCAGTAAGTAAGAATATCATTATACAAACCTTCCAAACGTTTACGCAGGAATTTAACAGCATAATGTTTACGGGAAAGCACCGTATTGGCAGGGACACTGATCAATTCCGACACTTCTTTCACCGAAAATCCTTCCAATTCCATCAGTTCAAAAACTTCCCGCTGTTCAGAAGGCAATTCGGCAAGTGCCACTTTCAGTTCCTGCCACACTAACGAACGCATATATTCCGTTTCGGGCGAAGGTGCCAGTTCATCATCGGCAAAAAGTACCGTTGAAAAGTCACTCAAAACACTCTCTTCCTCTTCATACTGAGAAACAGGCCACTCTTCCTCACTTTTCTTTTTTCCTTTGTTGATAATCGTATTTCTCGTCACTCTATAAAGCCATGCCGTCACCTGCTCAATTGGATTCATTGTGTTATTGACAGCCTTCACCAACTGATAAAATACGTCTTGTAATATATCCTCCGCATCTTCCTTACTGGAAACCCTTCGATGGATAAAGGCTTTCAATTGCGGCTGATGTTCTACTATCAGCCGCTCCACATCGCCTTCGTGCCCCTTTTGCCTATTCATTTTTTACTGAGGGGGCTATATGGACATCCTTTCCTTGAGTTACATCGGCACTCTTACCAAAGTCTGCATCCGTATTCCTGCCAAAATCCTCCCTGTCAAAGAAACGTTCTCTGTCCCACGGACCGAAGCCCATATGTTTCCTTTTCTTTATAAATTCTCTGCGCTGTTCAGGAGTCATATGCATCCATTTTTCATGAACCGGATTCCCACCCCGTCCTGGCATTCCTCTACGACCAAAGCCGAAGCTCCCAAAAAGAATACGAGTCAGGACAAACAATCCCAATGCCTGCCATAAGCTGAGCACAGGCAAACCAAAGATAACCGGCATCAGCCAATTCCACAATAACATGATGATGGCTCCTATGGCTACTGCCAAAACCAACCAAAGAACTACAAAAACAAATGGATTCCTGAAAAAAGGAAACTTACGACTATGTTTTCCCCTACATCCTTTATCACAATCTTTTGTAACCATTATATTCCGATTTTTAATTAATTATTCTTGTTATCTAAAAGAGCTCTCTACTCTAGCAGACAATCAAGACGAAGAAATATTTTATGAAGTTACAAAAAATAATGGATTACCGGAAAAATAATATGCGAATCACCTCTTATCCCGATTTGCCAGCAAGGCCTCCTTAGTTCCCGCTGCCATCGAAAGAATACCGTCATTACACATAACCATACCGCTCTCCTTGCGTCGCGTCAGCCAATCAGTTACAAAATCCGAAGCATATCCTCCTGTACTGAACTCACCGTCCAGCGCTATTATCTTTTTATAGGCAGACAGGTAATCTTCTTCCGTCGTATCGGGATAAGCATTGGTGTAAAGCCACAACTGGATGTCGTAAAGCAGATAAGAACGTTCGTCGGCATGAAGCGCAAAGAATCCCTTATCGATTACTATTTCTTCCGATATCTTCCGAATCCACCGTTCCGTATCCACAGGATGATCACACTTTGCGCACAAATCGGACAAGAGCGGTGAGAAAGCTGCGTTCCGAACTTTTTCCAGCTCCATTCTTTCATCTTCTTCCGATGTATCAAAGACATCTTCGTTAACAAGTCCCCGAATAAATTTTTCAAAGTTATCGGCAAGGAAAGTAACATAATAATCATCTTCCTGATCGACATGAACGACTTTCGGTTCACCCTGCGGACCACACTCCCGATAATCAAGAAAAATCATATCATGTCCCGCAGAAGGACAGTCGCAGATGGCCACTCCGATGTCCGGATACCCCCATTCTTCAATCATGAAACGGCTGCCGAGCTGTCCGCAAAGAGAATATATCTTATCCTTATCAACTCCCATAATGCCGGTGATAGCCACATGATCGTCCGCCCAACTGGTAGGCTCGTCGCAAGGAAAACAAACATTGAAAGGTATTCCACCGTTATGCTGCTTCATCAGCCAAATATAAGATTCGGGGAGTTTGTATCCCAGTTCACGTTCTGTTTCTTCTATCATCTCTTCTGTAGGAGGCGCGCCAATATATTCATTCATAGCATATTCATCATCATCCCAGAAGTCTGTAAAGTCAAAATTCTCAAAAGGTCTGTTTTTCATAATCGCTGTTTTTAATTTGTATTCTTTTAGTTTTGCTTTGTATGTACACTACTTTTTACGAATATACTAAAAAACAGACATTATCAATTTATTTCCTTTATTTATTTCGTTTTTTTTACGAGTAAATGAAAAAGAATCCAAGATTAAATATATAAAATACACTAATGATACAAAACACAGAGACCAGCCTATATCAACAGGCTGGCCTCTCATTTTACCCCTATGAATCAATGATTCGGATGAATATCCAGTTTCATCGGTTTAATCATATTTTCCGGTTTCAAGATCGTATCCAGGTCTTCTTTGGAAAGAATGTTATGTTCCAGCACCAGCTCATACACTCCTTTACCCGTTTCCAGAGCCTCCTTCGCTATCTTTGTAGAATGTTTATAGCCAATTACGGGATTCAGTGCGGTCACTACTCCGATACTGTTGTGTACATCCCGACGGCATTTTTCTTCATTGGCTGTGATGCCATCAATACATAAGGTACGCAATGTATCAAAACCGTTCATCAACAAATCCGCAGATTCAAAACAGCATTGTGCCATGACAGGTTCCATCGCATTCAGTTCCATCTGTGCAGCCTCTCCACTCATAGCTACACAAAGGTCGTTTCCTATCACTTTATAAGAAACCTGATTCATGACTTCGGGAATAACAGGGTTCACCTTTCCCGGCATAATGGAAGACCCCGGCTGCATGGCAGGCAGATTGATTTCTCCCAGTCCGCAACGAGGACCGGAAGCCAATAGCCTCAGATCATTACAGATCTTGTTCATCTTGACAGCTACACGCCGCATGGCCGAAGAATATCCTACCATGCAGGAAGTATCCGAAGTAGCGCCTATCAGGTCATCTGCCAGTTTGATATCCAGTCCGGTAATCTTGCGCAGGGCAGCAATGCACTTTTCCGCATATTCCGGTTCGGCGGTAATTCCGGTTCCAATGGCTGTCGCCCCCATGTTGACCGTCAGAAAATCCTGTGCGGCAAAATCGAGATTCTTCAGTTCGTGTTCCAGAATGCTGGCGAATCCATTAAAAGTCTGTCCAAGTGTCATTGGTACGGCATCTTCCAGTTGGGTACGTCCCATCTTAATAATGTGTGCAAACTCCGCTCCTTTCTTTCGGAAAGCCTCGATCAGTGTTGCAAAGTGTTTCACCAATTTAAGATGGGTATAATACAGACCAATGTGAATGGCTGTAGGATACGCGTCATTGGTAGATTGCGAACGATTGACGTGATCGTTGGGCGAGCAGTATTGGTACTCTCCGCGTGCGTGTCCCATCAGTTCCAGTGCACGGTTGGCAATCACTTCATTGGCATTCATGTTGGTAGTGGTTCCGGCCCCTCCCTGAATCATATCTACAGGGAACTGGTCATGATGTTTTCCTTCCAGTATTTCTTTACAAGCCTTCAGTATGGCATCCGTCTGTTCCTCAGTCAGTAAATCCAGTTCACGGTTGGCAACGGCAGCTCCCATTTTAGTGATGGCCAATGCCTGAATAAACAGGGGATACTCATTCAAATGAAACTTGCTGATGCGAAAGTTTTCAATACCACGGAGTGTCTGTACTCCATACAATGCACTTTCCGGCACTTCACGACTACCTATCAAGTCGCTCTCTGTACGAGTTTTTTTTGATAATTTCTGTTCCATATCGGTTGTTTTATAACAATAACACATTCGTTAGTTGATATAATAACCAGTCAGAGATGTTATTGTTTTAATAAATATGCAAAAACTATTCAATAACTTTTTTGTTGTTTATCTTAGAAACAGAGAAAAAACGAAGATAAATCCTTTATCTTTGTTAGGAACTTATAAAACAACAACCAATGATATTACAATTAGCATTTGTTCTGACAGCCATTATTATTGGCGCACGTTTGGGAGGCATCGGACTCGGTGTCATGGGAGGAGTAGGATTGGGAATACTCACGTTTGTTTTTGGTTTACAACCCACCGCACCACCTATCGACGTTATGTTGATGATTGCCGCCGTTATTTCCGCTGCCTCCTGTATGCAAGCAGCCGGCGGGCTGGACTATATGGTGAAACTGGCAGAACATTTGCTACGCAAAAATCCTTCGCACGTCACGTTGCTCAGCCCATTGGTGACTTATCTGTTCACCTTTATTGCCGGAACCGGGCATGTAGCTTATTCCGTATTGCCCGTGATTGCTGAGGTAGCTACCGAAACAAAGATTCGTCCGGAACGTCCGCTGGGTATTGCTGTGATTGCTTCGCAACAGGCTATTACAGCCAGTCCCATCTCTGCTGCAACGGTAGCTTTGCTCGGGTTACTGGCAGGTTTCGACATTACATTATTCGATATTCTTAAAATTACGATTCCTGCCACTATCATCGGAGTATTGGTCGGCGCTTTATTCTCCATGAAAGTCGGCAAGGAACTGATAGAGGATCCCGAATATCAGAAACGCTTGAAAGAAGGTCTTTTCAATGACAAGAAGATAGAGATTAAAGATGTCAAGAACAAACGTTCCGCCATGCTTTCCGTACTCATCTTTATATTGGCAACTGCTTTTATCGTCCTTTTCGGATCTTTTGAAGGTATGCGTCCCAGTTTCCTGATCGATGGAGAAATCGTCACGCTCGGTATGTCCTCCATTATCGAGATCGTAATGTTGTCGGCAGCCGCTATCATCCTTATAGTAACCAAGACGGATGGAATCAAAGCAACGCAGGGTTCTGTATTCCCTGCCGGGATGCAGGCTGTTATCGCCATCTTCGGTATTGCGTGGATGGGTGATACTTTCCTTCAGGGCAATATGGCACAGCTCACTCTTTCCATCGAAGGAATCGTGCGGCAGATGCCATGGCTGTTCGGTATTGCGCTGTTCGTCATGTCTATCCTGTTGTATAGCCAGGCGGCCACGGTGCGGGCATTGATGCCGCTGGGCATCGCGTTAGGTATTTCTCCGTATATGCTGATTGCCTTATTCCCCGCAGTGAACGGATATTTCTTTATCCCGAATTACCCGACTGTCGTAGCCGCCATTAATTTCGACCGCACCGGGACAACAAAAATCGGTAAATATGTGTTGAATCATTCGTTTATGATGCCCGGACTGGTATCTACCGTAGTCGCTATTGTTTTAGGACTGCTCTTTATTCAAATATTCTAATATATTATTAACCTAAACTCATTTCAGTTATGAAACAAATTAAGAAATTAGGCCTGGTAGTAGTAACACTACTATTATCCGCAACAATGGCATTTGCCGCAAAACCGAATATCCACATCCTTGCTACCGGAGGAACCATTGCCGGAACAGGAAGCTCGGCTACGGGCACCAGCTATACGGCAGGACAAGTTGCTATCGGTGCATTGCTGGATGCAGTCCCCGAAATCAAAGATATCGCCAATGTAACCGGCGAACAGATTGTGAGAATCGGTTCACAGGACATGAATGACGAAGTCTGGCTGACACTTGCCAAGAAAATCAACGAGTTATTGAAACGACCGGATATTGACGGAATCGTGATTACTCATGGAACGGATACGATGGAAGAGACTGCTTACTTTCTGAATCTGACTGTCAAAAGTGACAAGCCTGTTGTATTGGTAGGTGCCATGCGCCCCTCTACAGCATTAAGTGCCGACGGTCCGCTGAATCTTTATAATGCAGTAGTTACCGCTGCAGCTAAAGAATCAAAAGACAAAGGTGTACTGGTTGCCATGAACGGTCTGATTCTAGGTGCAGAAAGCGTAGTTAAAATGAACACGGTCGATGTACAGACTTTCCAGGCTCCCAACTCCGGCGCATTGGGATATGTACTGAACGGTAAAGTATGTTATAATCAGATCACACTGAAGAAACATACCACCCAATCCGTATTTGATGTCACCAAACTGACTTCATTGCCCAAAGTCGGCATCGTATACAGCTATTCCAATATTGAAGCCGATATGATGACTCCGTTGCTCAACAACGGATATAAAGGAATCATTCATGCAGGAGTCGGAAACGGTAATATCCATAAAAACATATTTCCTTCATTGATAGAAGCCCGCAGAAAAGGCATTGTAGTCGTTCGTTCTTCCCGCGTACCGACTGGTCCTACTACTCTTGATGCGGAAGTGGATGACGCCAAGTATCAGTTTGTAGCCTCTCAGGAATTGAATCCACAAAAGTCACGTGTACTATTGATGCTTGCGCTGACCAAAACCACGGACTGGAAACAAATTCAGGAATACTTTAACGAATACTAAAAACCGGACCTACTTATGAAAAAATTAATGTTTATGCTACTCCTTGCGGGTAGCATACAGGCAATGTATGCCCAAAAGTTCTCCCCAAACACTCCTCTTTTCGAGGAACTGACAGACGTAAAAAAGAAAACGGATAAGTTCAACTTATACCTGAATATGCAAGGAAGTTTTGACGCTCATTTCCAGAATGGATTTCAGGAAGGTGACTTCAATATGCACCAACTCCGCATCGAAGCGAAAGGAAATATCAACAACTGGCTTTCTTACCGTTACCGCCAGCGTCTCAACCGCTCGAACGACGGAAACAATATGATAGACAACCTCCCGACCTCCATCGACTGGGCAGGCATCGGCATCAAGCTCAACGATAAGTTCAACCTGTTTGCCGGTAAACAAAGTGCCAACTATGGCGGCTTCGAGTTTGACCTCAACCCGATCGATGTCTATCAATATTGTGATATGATCGATTACATGAGTAACTTCCTGACCGGTCTGAATGCAAGTTATAACATTACTCCCGATCAGCAACTTAATCTGCAGATATTGAACAGCCGCAATAGCTCTTTCGACAACACTTACGGAATCACAGAGGATGCGGAGGGTAATCTCCCCGATCTGAAATCCGGAAAAATGCCGCTGGTCTATACCTTAAACTGGATTGGCAATTTTAATAATGTATTTAAAACCCGCTGGTCGGCCTCTGTGATGAACGAAGCCAAAGATCATAATATGTATTACTATGCTGTAGGAAATGAACTGAATCTCGGAAAGTGGAACGCCTTTGTCGACTTCATGTACTCAAAAGAAGAGATTGACCGTAAAGGGATTATCACCGGCATCGTCGGTCGCCCGGGCGGACACAATGCGTTTGATACAGGTTATTTATCCGTAGTAGCCAAGTGTAACTACCGTTTCCTCCCGAAATGGAATGCCTTCGTGAAAGGAATGTATGAAACGGCTTCCGTAACCAAAGCCTCCGAAGGGATAGAAAAAGGTAACTACCGTACCTCCTGGGGGTATCTGGCAGGTATCGAATTTTATCCGATGGAAACCAACCTGCATTTCTTCGTGACCTATGTAGGACGTTCTTATGACTTCACCTCCCGTGCCAAAGTGCTGGGACAAGAGAATTACAGTACCAACCGGATTTCGGTAGGATTCATCTGGCAGATGCCGGTCTTTTAATATTGTATGAGAATAAAAAATACCCGATAGCTTTCACACAGCTATCGGGTATTTTTATATGTTCGGTTTCTTTTTCTAAATCAATACTCTTCCTCGTTAAAAAAGAAATCTTCTTTACTAGGATAATCCGGCCAAATATCTTCGATACTCTCATAGATTTCGCCTTCATCTTCCATCTCTTGCAGATTTTCTATCACTTCAAGAGGAGCACCCGAACGCATAGCGTAATCAATCAATTCGTCCTTGGTCGCCGGCCAGGGAGCATCTTCCAGTTTCGATGCTAATTCCAATGTCCAATACATAATCTTGAGTATTAAAAAGTGAATACTTATTTTCTATTTTTCGGCAAAAGTATAATAAAATCTATCATTTCCAACTATTATCCCAGAATATTTCACTATTTTGTTCATCAAAATTAATTTTTCGGGATAAAACAAACAAATAATCTGATAATCTGTTGACAAAAGCTAACACTTCGGGAGAAATTGTACAAGTTTCGGACAGAGTCAGAATGCGACGTTCGGCTCTTCGACAAATCGTACGGCACACATGGCAAATAGCCGCTCCACAGCTACCTCCGGGTATGATAAAGGCACAAAGTTCGGGCAGTTGTTCATCCAGTTTATCAATCTCGCGCTCGATGCGTTCCACATCCTCCGAAGTAAGGATACTGGCGGCTTTCAGTTGTGTTTTTTCCTGGTCAGTTGCCAGATGTGAACCGATAGAGAATAGCTTATGCTGTATACTCAGGATAAAATCCCGGTCTGCCTCATCCAACAAATACGTATTCAGCCATCCCAGATGGGAATTAAGTTCGTCAATTGTTCCGTATGCTTCCAAACGAATATGGGTCTTCGGAACGCGGCTTCCGCCAACAAGACTGGTAGTTCCTTTGTCACCGGTCTTTGTATATACAAGGCTTTTTTTCATAAACGTCTATTTTTCATCATTACTATATATAAGATTAACGTATAAAGGTGATCAGAAGTTGACGATATAATGCTGTTTAATCTTTGTTGTATCAAAAAAAAGCAAGCCTGCATCATACAAGTCAAAAGTGATTCCCACCCGCTCATCATTCTGTAACTGTTTCCAAAGATTTTTCATTGCCTTTGAATAGCAGATCCCATGAACGACAAACAAACTATTCGGAGTAGTCCGACGGGAACAGATGTTAAAAACTTCTTCCAGCAAAGCCGGATTCCGATAGTCATTCAGATACAGAAAGTCTACCGGAGTATCGGCATCCAGAAAGAGCTCTGATAAGTCAGAAGCAAAAAGATACCCGGCAGAAGGTTTGGCTGACTGTAAATATAAAGAGGCTGCCGAGGGCTGGCCTACTTCTATGATAGTGGCCGGTTGCACTTTATTCACCAGGCGGAACAACAGACGGTTGATCCTTGGTATTCCTTTCTCCCATCCCTGTGTTGTGATCCGCTTTTTCTGTTCCGCTTTCAGCAGGTCGTATGCATAATAAGGCATCTTCTCATAAATCACGTCTGTGATCAGACTGAAAGCAAAAGGAGAGTGCACACCATATCCGCAACGGTAGCGGAAACGGGAGAGCCAGATTAAAGGTCTTTTTAGGTAATACAGAAGATTCATAAACCAGTCTTTCATTTTTTTTTGTTCGTGACGCAAAGATATATTATTTTATTGAAAAAAGGGCCGGCTCCCGCGGTGGACCGACCCTTTTAATCATTTATTTCAAGTAACTACTGCAGTCTGAATACTACAGGTACAGTATATTTTACTCGAACTTTCTTACCGTTCTGCACTCCGGGCTTCCACTTAGGCATTCCACTTATCACACGGATAGCTTCTTTATCCAGGTAAGCATCTACCCCTCGTACAACTGTCGGATTAGTAATCGATCCGTCTTTGTCTACAACAAACTGAACAATTACGCGTCCTTGTGAGCCCATCTCCTGAGACATTGTCGGATATTTGATATGAGTACTCAAATATTTCAGCAATTCAGCTGAACCACCAGGAAATTCAGGCATGATTTCTACACTTACGTGAATAACATCTTCCTCAACTTCTTTAGTTTCCACTACTGGCGGTACCCAAACAACCTTGTAAGGTTCATTCACATTGTCCGGCACTACTGAAACGTTATCCGTCACCTCTTCGGTATCATCTACTATTTCGATCCATTCGGATTGCTTGATTTCCGGTGGAGGGGGCGGTTCCAGTTTCTCTTCAGGGAATGTGATTGGAACGAGCTCCGTTACAAAGATGGATTCATCATCAGATGATACTGCCGCAACTCTTACATCATGCTGTGTCCATTCGAACGATACGAACATGAAAGCAAGCGCAACAACCAAACCCATCAACAACCAAGAACCTCTTTGATTCTCAATTGCAGCCTTTTTTGATTTCTTGGCTTCCATAAAAAATGTGTTTAAGTAATTAATAATAGAAAATATATAGCATATATACTACTTTTCGTTTTCTGTCTTAAGCATTACTTAAAGTGCTCTCTAGCTGCAATAAATATAGTATTTTTATGAATAGGATGTAACTTTGCTTCTTGTTTATTTTATTCTTTTTCCTTCTTTTGGATAAAATTTATGAATTAGCATTCAATTTCGCCATTCTACTTTCACAAGCAACATCTGTTTTGCAACTCTTTTTTATATTTCCTAGATAGAAACTCATCCGGCACAGGAAATACACGTCAAAAAAAGTACCAGAGTAAGTTTCGGGCTATAACCACTAATTCCAATAGATAGATTATTTTCTCATTTTTCTCTAACACCTATCACCCGCCACTCCACATACAGTTATTCATCGCACTTGCAGACAAGATGACAAGCTATCCGAACCTATCACTACATCTATCACCTATCACCACTTGTGTCATCCAAAACATTAATACTTATCACCTAGGATATTAGTAGATAAGTTCCACTCTATTAGAACTAAACTTACTTTTCTCTAATAGATAACTTCCTTTCCACCTATTGCAAACTAAAAATGCAAGCTCTGTTTTTATAAATGCAAGCTTCATTTATAAAAACAGAGCTTGCATTTTTATAATTAAAACTTGCATTTGTAGTTTGTAAGCGGACAAAAGCAACTTTACTATTAGAGGAAAGGAACTTTGCAATAGGAAGAAAGGAACTTTTCTATTAATAGACAACACGTAAACCTATAATAGACAACGAACCAACCGGTATACAAAAAACTTTAAGAAATGTACAACACAAACATTTGTAAAGCCGAATAATAAAGCGTACCTTTACATGCCTTCCGGAAGAAAGACATTAACAATAACAAATTCAATAATCAGATCATTTTACAGACACATTCATTATGAAACTTACTTTGATGCGGGACAACGGAGGGACACCAACCATGCGAACGTTGGACATAAACCTACAAATAGAAGCGATGAAGCATGAGACGAAAGCCCAACCGATCAGCAATCTACGGACAAGCATACGTTACGCATCACCGGACGCCAAGCTGGACGACGCCAAGAAATTGGCAAAAGTCATCCCGGCTGCAGCTTTTCGCAAAACGGCCAACGGCATACAGATGACCGCATACAACGGAATCATACAAATAGAAGTCAATCATCTGGCAAACTTGATGGAAGTGAACCGGGTGAAGCAGGAAGCGGAAGAGCTTTCGCAGACTTATCTTGCTTTCATGGGTTCCAGCGGACATTCCGTAAAAATATGGGTACGGTTCACACGACCGGACAAATCACTTCCCAAAAACCGGGAAGAAGCGGAAATCTTTCAAGCGCATGCCTATAGAAAAGCTGTCAGCTTATACCAGCCTATACTCTCCTATTCCATTGAATTGAAAAATCCAGCATTAGAGCAATTTTGCCGGCAAACATACGACCCGGAACTTTATTACAATCCCGACTCCACCATTATGTATATGCGCCAGCCAATGGAAATGCCCTCGGAAACGACCTACCAAGAAGCCGTACAGGCGGAAACATCGCCATTCAAGCGATTGATCCCCGGATATGACAGTCTTGAAACATTGTCTGCGCTCTTCGAAGTGGCTTTAAACAAGGCATGCCAATCTTTAAGCGAACTTCAGTCGGGGATATATCCCCGATCCGATGAAGACTTGAAGCCTTTATTGGTTCAGTTAGCCGAAAATTGCTTCCAGGCAGGCATACCGGAAGAAGAAACCGCCCGTTGGGCAATCGCTCATTTATATAGGCAGAAAAAAGAGTTTCTGATCCGCCAGACAGTACAGAGTGTATACACCATCGCCAAAGGCTTCGGCAAAAAATCTCCCCTATCGGCAGAACAGGAACTGGAGCTGCTAACGGAAGAATTTATGCAACGCAGATACGAATTCCGTTACAATACAATGACGACAGTAACGGAATATCGGGAACGGAATACGTTTTGTTTCTACTTCCGTCCCCTGAGCAGCCGTGTTCGAAACAGTATCGCCATGAACGCAAGGCTGGAAGGACTCAGTCTTTGGGACAGGGATGTGGTCCGTTATCTGGACTCCGACCGGATTCCGATTTTCAATCCGATCGAAGATTTTCTCTTCGGACTGGATGTACGTTGGGACGGGCACGACCGGATTCGCGAACTAGCAGCCCGGGTTCCCTGCAACAACCGACATTGGGCGGACTTGTTCTATCGCTGGTTTCTGAATATGGTGGCACATTGGCGGCAGACAGACCGGAAATATGCGAATTGCACTGTACCATTGCTCGTAGGTCCGCAGGCTTACCGAAAGTCTACTTTTTGCCGGAGTTTACTTCCTCCCGAATTACAGGCATATTACACGGACCGCATTGATTTCAGTAACAAACGGGATGCCGAGATATCCCTCAATCGGTTCGCACTGATCAATATGGACGAATTTGACCAGAACAGAGTGAATCAACAGGCTTTTTTGAAACATATTCTTCAGAAACCGATTGTCAATGTCCGCCGTCCACACGGTACGGCTACGCAAGAGATGCGTCGTTACGCCTCCTTCATTGGGACGAGCAATCACAAAGACCTGCTGACGGACACTTCCGGTAGCCGCCGTTATATTGTTGTCGATGTGACCGGACCAATCGATTGTTCCCCAATTGATTACGAACAGCTCTATGCACAGGCGATGCATGATCTATACAAGGGGGAACGGTATTGGTTTGATCCGGAAGATGAGAAGGTGATGAATGAAAGTAACCAGGAGTTTCAGGTGATGCCAATTGCAAAACAATTATTCCATGAGTATTTCCGGGCAGCCACAGAAGGAGAAGAATGCGAACAATTCCTTGCCATCGAAATTCTGGAGCAGGTGCAACATGATAGCAAGATTCGCGTATCCGATTGTAATATTATTCAGTTCGGAAGAATATTACAAAAGAATCGGGTGCCTTCTGTGCATACCAAACGAGGTAATGTGTATCGGGTGGTACGGCTTAAAGCAAAAAGAGAATAAATATATGTGTGTGCCGACGGTGACAGGTGATAGATCAGTGACAGATGGTCTGCGACCTATCACCAACATACATTACTGATGAATAAAGAGTTTCAGGAGGCGGTGACAGGTTGAAAGAGAAAATCAATTTTCATTAGTTTCCTTCACTTTCTTCCCGCCAATAATATTCAGAATAATGTTCATAGCTCCCTTTCCCACGAAAGAAGTACCTACCACGACCACTTTGGGCAAAGACTTCAGAGCCTCTTTCACAGCTGCACGCTTTGCTTTTCTTTTAGCTTTGATTCCATTTAATGAATTCATTCCATCTATCAGATAGTTACGCGTCACGTAACCGATACGTAAAGTCATCAGCGAATTCACGATGCCATCGCATATCGAACCGATGACTACTCCCGGAATTTTCACGTTAGACAGAATGCTCAAAAAGCCGGTATCTCCTGAAACTGTATCTCCTATGTCGTCCAAATCCACATCCACATCGGCACCATCGGCGGCAGCATCGGAAACGTCGATATCGGACGCTGCATCCGAAGACTGGTCTGCCAATGAGCCGAAGGGGGCAACCGAACCCATATCTCTAAAGACCTCCGATGCGACGAAAGTCATTAATGAAGTAACCAGAATATTGACATACTGCCGGAACAACTGTTGCCTTGTAGGTCGGAAGCCGGAAGCAACAATCACATCCTCTATCATTTTATAATTCATATAAAGCACGGACACCGTGTCCAGCTTTCCGTTCTGCGAAATGGCAGTAATCATAAAAACAGATTTAGCCCATTCGATAACGCGACGATTGATGCCGATGATACGGACCGAATGCATATCCTCTGTACGCGGACCTGACGTTTCTTTCAGTTCTCCCCCTTCAATACGCAATTTCAGCTCTTCGCTTATGATTTGCACCAGTTCTTCCTTACTCGTTGCATAACGTTCCAAATCTTCACGCAATCTCTGCTGATGCAGTTTTCTTAACTCGGGACAGGACTTATCTTTAGGTATATAATTGCAGTTATCCGCCAGTTTATGTCCAAACGCAACAAGTTGTGCAGTATTCCACTCCCCATCAATAGACAAAGCCGGAAACTGCGGAGCACGATGCACCCGAACGACCGGACGTATAACGACGGCATAAAATACAACCAGAATCAAGGTGTAAAAAGCATACTCTGCCCACGCAACCTGCGATAAGGAGGCTATTTTCTCACCAATAATAATGATGTTACCCAACAATAAAATCACAAAAGAGCCCAAAAACAGGAGTGTGATAATTAATAAATTTCGTTTCATTGGCTTATTCTTATCTTATTGAATCCTTAAAACTCTGAACTTGTGCATTTATTGACCGAAGCAACGCATCCTTCCTGTCAAATTCTTCTTTATCAGACACCAGCGCATTCAGATACATTGTTTTTTGTTGTTCCAAAAAATCAATGATACTTTGTTTGCGTACAGGCACATACTGATCGTAAAGGTCATTAGCCGCCTTATATATACTCTTCCCGACAGTCAGCTGAAGATATCCTTTGATCGTTTTCCCAGTATGCGTATGATCGATTCCGGTGATACATTCCATCGCTTTCCTCAGAAAACTCTGAATTTCCATTGTCGAATAAGTCCCGAACGGATTGGGTATTCCGATATGCGGAACAGTCGGATTACTAATATTCTTCACATCAAAAGCTCCCTGCAAATCAAAATCGACCACCGGAAAATCCGTCACTTGCGGCACTGAGTCAAAAGGTGCACAACCTTTCTGCTTCAGAAAAGTATTCATCTTCTCTATAAAAGCCGCATCATCTTTCAAGTTAGAGAGTTTCCGCAAATACTGCCGGGCCAGACTATGTTCATGGGAATCAAGGAATTTACTTTTTATCGCCGCTGACGAATCAGTCATAAACTTTGTAACAAGGCTGCGTGTCGCATCTTTCCCCTTCGCTCCACCGGCAAATGCGGAATTGCATCCGGAATCATAATACTCCCTAACGATTTCAGTAAACTCTTTCAAATCATCATCCATATAGACTTGCACCATTTTTCTAAAATCGCTCCCATCATAACTAAGCTCATTCGCCTGACGAAGTAACTCGTCAAACGAAGTTGCCGCAGCCTGATATTCTATATCGATTGCTTCCTGTTGCCCAATTGATTCTCCGACTAAATTATCCAGTTTTTCCAACTGATTCAGCGTTCTTCCAATTACACTTCTCAGGCGTATATCAGTACTATTGGAGATCACCTTGCCATACAAATCCTTCTCAAATTTCTGAAATTTCGCAGCTTCTTCCTGAAGATCCTCCATTCCCTCATAGTTGGCAACATCCGCCACTTTTCCTAAGTTCAAACTATATATATTCTCCTTCAGCTGGAAGTTACGTCTGCCCATTTCATTCTCGGCAAATTCTACCTGTGCCTTGATTACAGCCTGCTTCTCCTCTTCCGAATGCCAGTAAGCCGCTTCAAACACATTATGTAGAAGACAAACCGGAACTTTCGGATTATTCTCCTGCAGCAACTTCAGAAAACGATTGGAAACCTTCGATATAGCAGAATTTGAACTTTGCACAAATATCACGAAATCTGCCCTTTGAGAGATCGTTTCATAAATAGGATTATCCAAATTCGCATACCCGCCATCCAGCCCGGGCATATCCACCAGAAATATATTATCTTTCAAAAGCTCCCCACCGGAAGTTGTTATGGATGTCACCAGCGTATGATCTGTATTTATCACGCTTTCTTCCAAAGCTAACGAAACACACTCCTCCAGATTAGCATCATTCAATTCTTTCTTTTCAATGCTTATCTCGGAAATGTTTTCCAGTTTTTCAAATCCGCGCAGGCTATCAATGACCGAATCAAACTGTTCTACCTTTCTGGCTTTATCAGCTACAGAAAAAATACGGGTAATGGATTCCTCCTGTCCTTTTGAAATAATGGACGGACGCACCGTACACTCCAAGAAATGAGTGGGGCTGACGTGAGCATGTGCTATGAGATTTACTAAAGTAGATTTTCCCGATTTCACGGGTCCAACCACTAATATAAGAAAAGATCCTCCGTCAAACTCAGAAACACGATTGTTTAGTTTCTGAGTTGATTTACAAACAGCCTCCAAATCTTTTATTTCCCTTACTGACTCCAGAGTTGACATCAGTTCCTTAGATCTGCTCTTCAGTATATTCAAGAATATCTTAAGCTCCGACGAAGACATTGTTTCCACTCTTTCTTCTATAAATTTGTATTTACCCATAAACGAGATTTAAATAATGGTACAACCGACTATTCACATGTCATTATAATAATGATGATAAAGTTAGCAGTTTGTCGGGAAATAAAAAATGTATAGAGCACAAAGATTGCATAATAATTGAAAGTTCGTCAAAGTTTTATGGATTCAAGTTCAATTTATCAACAAAAAGTTTCTTCATATCCGCAAAAAACAAGATGTTAAAAACCGAAAAAGCATGCAGTCTTTTCGGTTTCTATTCATCATATTAAAATAATACACGCACATGGATATAAAAGAACTTGTAGATTTATGTAAAAAAGGGAATGAGCAGGCATTAAGTCTACTTTATAAAACCTATTCGAAAAAGATGATGAGAATATGCCTTCATTATATACCTGATAAACAAATCGCACAAGATCTCCTACACGACGGATTCATTGTCATTTTCACTTCGATTGAGACATTACGTACCCCCGAAAAACTGGAAAGCTGGATGGGAATAATTATGAAGAATATTTCATTAAGGTATCTCAACCAAAAGAGTACAAACTCTGCAATTCCCTTATCTGATATCCCTGAAAACGAGGAGCCTATTGACAATTCGCTATCATCTGATTCTATTCCTTATGATAAAATAACAGAAATGGTAGAGAAATTGCCAGAAGGATACAGCAAAATCTTCAAGTTAGCTGTATTGGAGGGATTATCTCACAAGGAAATAGGTAAACTGTTGAATATAGCTCCCCACTCCTCCTCTTCTCAATTATTCAGGGTAAAAGTCTTACTTAAAAAGATGATTTCTGATTACAGGCTGATTCTTATACTAGTGATTTTATTTTTTTCCCAACGATACACGACTATCTATACTGGAAAAGAAAAGAGACTAAAGATAATCATTGGTCTAACAATGTCATTCGGAAAGTGAAATTAGATAAGAAAGAAGAAAATGAGAGCATTACCTCTTCCGGACATATCTCTCACTACAAAGAAGAACCCCCTTTTAATACTACTTTAGCAAACCTACCCCGGTTAGCATTAGACACAAGTGCAACAGGACTATCTACCACTTCTGAAATAAAAGACTCAGTAGAGAAACAGCTTGTTGCCAAACCATCTTTTATATGGGAGCATGCAGAGAAAATTATTACATTCTCATATTCAAGCCAAGAATTCACTTCACTCCCCAAAAAGAAAACAGGGAAATGGAAAATGATGTTGGCAGGGTCAGTCGGACCACAACTGGCACAAAACCTATACAAGTTGATGACAACACCACACTCTGACGGTTTGGAAAGCGGTCTCCCCCAGCAAGTCAATACTTGGGAAGAATATTATGACTATTTAAACACCCGCAATCAGGAAGGAACCTTAGGAGACTCGCTTACGCTAATGACAATTGCCAAGAACAACAGTGGAAGAATTATAGAACATCAACACCATGATAACCCCATCACTATCGGACTAGCATTGAACAAAAAGTTGAATAACCACTGGAGTATAGAAACCGGATTACAATATATTTATTTAAAATCAGAGTTCACCACAGGAAAGGAATATCGGATTCAGGAAACCCAGAAGCTCCATTACATAGGTATTCCTCTCCGTATTTCCTACCGTTTTGGGAATTATAAACAATTCTCATTTTACTCAACAGCCGGTTTACAAATGGAAATCCCGATAAAAGGAACTCTGCATACTTCTCATGTCACAGATAGTGTCCCCATTAATTTGGGTTACCAGTCATTAGATGTACCTTTGCAATGGTCAATCAATGCGAGTACAGGTGTACAATACCACTTTACACCTCACACCAGCATCTATATAGAGCCAACCATTAATTACTATATTCCCGATGGAAGTTCATTGCGCACAATCCGAAAAGAACATCCGGTTACGTTCTCTGTTCCTGTAGGCATTCGTTTCTCTTGGTAAAAAAATCATTCTGCCATGCAGTCTTCCGGCTGATAGTTTATCATAACTATAGAACAGTTAGAAACAATAGACAAATCAGATGCAGAAACGACATACAAACCGTGAACGTTATTTTGAGGAACAAGCTCAGACTACGAGAAATTATTATATTCCTTATATTAAAGAATATACTGGAAATCTGCCAAACAAAGTATTGGAAGTAGGGTGTGGCGAAGGAGGGAATCTGCTTCCCTTTGCCGAGCTAGGTTGTGATGTCATTGGAATTGATATTGCCGCATCCCGAATTGAACAGGCACAAAACTTCTTCATCACTAAAAGGCAAAAAGGAACTTTCATCGCTTCTGATATCTTCTTATTAAAAGATTTACAGAAACATTTCCCGCTTATTCTCATACATGATGTAATAGAACATATCGACAACAAGGAGCAATTTCTGCGCAACTTAAAAAAATATCTATCGCCTAACGGAATGATCTTCATTGCTTTTCCTGCCTGGCAAATGCCATTCGGCGGACATCAGCAGATTGCAAGAAGTAAGATTATCTCTCATATGCCATTTATACATTTACTACCTCGTATTTTGTATAAATGGATATTGGAATTATTCAGCGAACAAGAAAGTACAGTCAAAGAGTTATTAACTATCAAATACACCCGATGTACAATAGAAATGTTTCGAAGAGTAGTAAAACAGACTGATTATCAAATCGTCAATGAACAGTTATACTTTATTAACCCACACTACAAAATTAAATTTGGACTAACCCCTCACAAATTAAACAAAACAATAGCATGTATACCTTTCATTAGAAATGTATTCAGTACAAGTTGTTTCTATTTAATAAGACCAACATAGCATTTTATTTCATTATTTACATTAATATTCAGGAAGTTATCAACAAGCTAACTATAAAAGACAAACAGCATCATCAATCATACAAAGCACATAAAAGTCATATTTTGTTCTTTATTGAACAGTATTTTTCCAAAACTATAAAAGGGCTGCGTTAAATTTGCATCTGAAAAAGTACGTTAACATTTTAAATTCTAAAAAGTATGCATTTATCTAACACATTACCCCATAATAATCGTATAGAAATAGCTGATGTGCTACGTGGGTTCGCTGTAATGGGAATTACACTTATCCATTTTATCGAACGGTTTAGCCTCAATAGCTTTCCGGAAGAGACCTGTAACTTTCTGATATTTACGGATAGGGTAATTTGGGATAGTGTATTTTTTACCTTTTCCGGTAAGGCATACTGCATCTTTGCATTGCTTTTTGGATTTAGTTTTTTTATTCAAGACAATTCACAAAAACTTAAAGGAAAAGATTTTCGTGGGCGGTTTGCCTGGCGGTTAGTATTACTTCTTTTTATAGCTTGTATTAATTCGGCTTTATTTCCGGGTGAAATATTGGTACTCTACGCCTTGCTTGGTTATGTACTGATCGCAGTCTGCCGACTCTCTACCCGAACAGTCACGATCATAGCAGTCATTCTTCTACTTCAACCTATTGAATTGGGACAAATAATTTATGCACTCATCAACCCCGACTATGTTATTAATGCTGATCTTGATGCTCCATACTGGGAGTTAGTCAATACAGCTCAGAAAGAAGGTTCTTTCCTCGAAATGTGCAAAACTGCCATATGGACGGGTAATGTTGCCAACATGGGTTGGATGCTATTACACGGAAGAGTTACTCAAACCGCCGGTCTGTTTATGGTAGGTATGATAATTGGGCGTAGCAACGCGTTTCTCTATTCAGAAAAGAATATAAAAATCTGGATTAAAGTATTCATCATAGCCGTTACCGCCTTTTTCCCCATTTATGGTTTGATAAATATACTCCCCGACTTTATAAGTCGCGAAGCACTACTTGTACCTTCTGTCCTTCTATGCAAGTCACTGTCAAATATTGCATTTACAGGAATCATGTTTGCAGGTATCATACTGGTTTATTACCTGACAACCCTTAAGAATGTTCTTCATAAATTTGCACCTTATGGACGCATGAGCTTGACCAACTACCTGTCACAATCTTTAATCGGAGGGTTCTTGTTTTACAACTGGGGATTAGGACTTTATCTGCATACAGGCATTACAGCGTGTATCCTTATTGGTGTAAGCGTATTCTTTTTACAATACTTTTTTTGTAACTGGTGGCTTCGTTCACATCGCCAGGGTCCATTAGAATGGCTATGGAAGAAAGCAACCTGGATAAAGGTAGGCAAGGGATAAATGATACTGAGAGATAAGAAAAGGTGCAATTCATCGTAAAAGTGAATTGCACCTTTTTAGTATTTTTGCTGCAAATAACACAGTCTATAGAAAATATCGAAAACCTTCTGGTAGTGCACATTAGAAAGAAATACCCTATAACAAAAAAGCTAAGTAATTGATTGCTCAATTCTTAGCTTTTCGTGGTACCCTCAACCGTTCTGTTCTCGAACCAATTTCTACATGATTTGGATTTAATTTGGGAACTACGGGAACTGATACCATTATAAAAGCCAACCTTTTATATTTAGATTACATCATTTCAAATTAACTATTTCTCAACCACAAAGATAAAATATTTAATGATACAAAGCAAGTATGGTAAATAACATATTAGTTTGTAAGTGAATTAAGGTTTATCTCTTATGTGATTAATAGACAAGACATAGCACCGTAACTCGGCTCTTAAAATACCCTATTTTAGCAGGTATGGTTAATAAGAACAAACGACTCTGTATCTAAATTTTCTGGTCCAGATATTTTTTCTGTGAAATCAACCTACTATTCTTTACATTCTTACTTCATTTTACTATTTATCTAGTATAAAATCAATTAATATGGATAATATAGGAAAAAGAATGTATCGTAATCTTGGAGACGATACCAAAGCGAAAATCAGTCAATCATTAAGAGGTAGAAGCAAGTCAGCTTCGCATATCCAAGCAATATCACAAGGCATGACTAATTACTGGAAGACTATACCAGTCAAACCAGATGATAACCTAAGTGATAAAACAGAAAAAGAGGGGCAATAACCCCTCTCTTTTCATAATCCTTTGATTACTTCATTATCAAAGGGGGAAATTGTAGCCTACAGAGTACATTTCCCACAAGAATAAAAGAATAACTTTAATTTTTTAATGAAATCGCAATATGAAAAGAAACGATTAATCACTTTCGATAGAATTAAAATTAAATCCAATTATAAATATCTTCTCAACACTAAAGTGAAGTTTAATGAAATGTTTCATTCACGTAGTGGAGAGAAAATAGGTATATTTTATAGTTCTAAAGATGATATAAATATACCTTATAACCTTTATATAGCTGTCAGTTATATAAAACAAACCTTAACTCTTGAATTTTCCAGTAAGATTTTGAAAGAAAAATATCCAGACTTAATTTCAAGAGATACTATCAAAGAATGTCTAACCAATATAAACCAACTAAATATTTGTGATATTGACGTAGATAGTATCTTATCAAATGGGGCAATTACATCAGTAGATGTAACTTATGATGCAAACCTTATTCTAAGTGATAATCTTCTGGACGCTCTTAATTCGCAAGTAAACAACTATAGACGCTTCAAGTGGGTACATTACGATAAAGAGGGAATTATGTTTACTAAAGATGTGAAATCCAAAGATTGTACGGAGACAATCACCTTATATAATAAAGAAAAAGAAATATGTACCAGCCACAATAAAGACTTTTTAAATAGCCTATCACAACCACAATCAGTAATAGACTATTTCAAAGAGAAAACCAGATTTGAAATTACATTAGACACGCCTAAAAAGATAATGAAGTATCTGAATTTGACCGATACCAAAATATTCAGTGTACTAAATTCCGATACAAACCCTATCCTTGCTCAATTTGACAAGGTTTTCGGTAATTCTACAGCCAATATGCCAAACACAACTTTTGATGATTACGAAAATTGGGCAATGAAAATCATTCTCGAAAGGTACAATGGTGACTTAAAACTACTAGAGCAGGATGTTAGAAGTAAATTCAGTTCACGCAGCGGAGCAACAAAACGAATGAAAAAGTTTGAAACGGTTTATCATGCAATGACATCAGCCTCAACTAGCGAAAACCCTATTGAAAAGATACGTAATCTGTTACTTTGATGAGGCTTATGTATCAAAACAAAAAGTGTATCAATATAATCTATCAAAAGACCTATTGATACACTTTTTTTGTGTCAGTTTAATCTAAAAGATTATTTTTGTACATTCTATTTATTCCACTATCACCTTATATGGAATAGCCAAAGTTCCAGTAAGCACAATCTCATCTACGGACATATCATCATCATCTGTAGAATCGTAAGTAAGATTTTCAAATTCCAAAGTAAGAATGTGCTTTGTTTTATCAATAGATTTAACTTTAACATTACCAGATAAATATGTAGAAGCCGCATTATTATCACGTCCCCAGCCAGTAACATATCCATCACCGTGGTTATATTCTAATAATATGCTAAATCTATCAGTTACATCTTCTCCAATATTGATAGTTAAAGTATTATTACGTATGTCGTCATCAGTTCGGCTAATCTTTCCTTGGATATATACTCCATCATTATGTATGATAACATCTGCACCATTAACCCAAAGATTAAATCCATCACGACTATCCCATTCACCATCAGTATTACTATATACTTTAATAGGTACTCCATTCATTTCTAAGGTTGATGTGGAACTTGAATCTGGTTCGTCATCGTCAGAACAGCCAATAAAAGTATATACAGCAAACAAAACTATTAATATTGAATATAGATATTTCATCATGCTAATTAAAATTTATAAGCAATTCCAACCCCAAAAACCGCTTGGTTGAAATCTTTTATCAACTGATATTTTACTTCAAAGTTTATTGCAAATTTTGAGGACAAGTCATACTGAATACCAGCTCCTAAATTCACACCAACCCTTCCTTCACTTTCAGAAGATGTTTCTCCAGTTACTTCCGAAGCATCTTCTATAATTCCAGCATCTATAAGGTCCTGTATATCTTCTGGTGACATACCTTCAACAGACCACCCCATATCAACCTTACAATTTGCATAAGTCAAACCAACCAAAGGATAAACTTTAAATTTATCAGCGATTGGAAAAAGATAATGCGCATTCACATTGACATCCCACATATTAGCACCATCTTTTTTAAGAAAGTAATTAAAAGAAGCCTCAGCACGAATAGCATCTGTTATACCATACTGAAATTTAGCACCGATACCAAGATTACTAATCTCCGTACCATAGCCAAGATTAACACCTACTGCCTTTTCACCCTTTTGGGCAAAAACAGAACTCACTCCAAGAGCAATAAAGCTCATTAATACAAATAGTTTCTTCATTTTACGATAGATTTAATTAATAAAAATACAGTTATCATATATGATAACCAGTCTACAAAGATAAGCCCTTTCCTTTGTTATCACAAATGATAACTATAGAAAAAATGAATGAACAGCAACTTTTTATTAAAATAGGAGATAAAATAAAGGGAATAAGACTTGAAAAAGGAATAAGCCAACAAGACTTGGCAGCTAAATGCAACTTTGAAAAAGCTAATATGTCACGGATTGAAGCAGGGCGCACCAATCTAACAATAAAAAACGCATATAAAATAAGTCTTGCTTTAGGAGTTAGACTAAAAGACCTATTAGATGTAGAATAATTACTTTACTTTTTAGGCATCGTTATCA
>ERZ791610.402-NODE-402-length-32269-cov-16.879866_pt1 | contig 32269 bp, 17 predicted proteins | sample MGYA00510061_ERZ791610 | MGnify/ENA primary metagenome ERZ791610 (study PRJEB30046, sample SAMN00791922) | human gut metagenome | study: EMG produced TPA metagenomics assembly of the A metagenome-wide association study of gut microbiota in type 2... | reverse complement strand
CCATGCGCACCGGATCGTTTTCTGCAATATCCTCATCAATTCTTTGAGGAAAAAGCACTGTCTGGTTGGGATTGTAAGGACGAAAATGTATCTTTGTCATAGTGAAATTCTTATGCTTAAAGATACAAAATCTTTCATACTTAGTTTCATAATAGTACTTTAAAAACTCATCGCCACCTTCCCGGAGTTTAAAAAGCTGCTGCCACTGCTACCACCCATCCCCGCAAAACCACCATGAACAGGGAATTACAAGGGGGGGTGGCAGCATGTTTTTCTACGTACTGAAAATGCCTGCTGCCACCACTATTTTTACTTTATTTTTCCACGACAAGATACAACACACCACGCTTGGAGTTATACATCAGCTCCACCGCCTTCTTCAGGAATCTTCCAAAATAAGAAATCCTTCCTTGGGGAAGCTTCATTCCACTTTTCTTTTGTAATGCCAGATACAGTTCGCCGGCCGACTTCTTTTCTCCTTCGTCCGCATGAGTAGCGGGACGATAATAACGATAGAACAAATCCTCGTACAACGGACGCTGCTGAAACTCCTCATTCACAGCCATCTGCACCAACTCTTCCTCGTGGGTCATCCAGTAACGTTCGTTCCTGTCCAGTGCGGCAATGGCCTGGGCATACAACTGGACATAATCAATGGGCTGCACATTGTCTATCATCCCCAGTACCTCGATACAGATGAAGCGGCGGCTGCCCGAGGGATCGCTCAACAAATCCGTATGGTTACTGGTGGCAATAAACGAAGCATACCGCTGTACCGCCTCCACCTGGGTAGAGTATGGTTTGCGTATGTTCACCACCGGTTTCTGCAACAGATGCTTCAAAAAACCTTGATGACGCTCGCTCACCTGATCAAACTCATCAATGTTGATGAGCCCGAAACGCGTCAGATACAATTCGGCATCCCGCTTCTTGCTGAAATCTATACTATCCGTATAATATGTTCTCAATTCGGGAGGAAGCAAGTTTAGGCAGAAAGTGGATTTTCCGCATCCCTGTCCGCCCACCAACAAAGGCGACACGCTGTTGCTATGCTGCACATCACGTCCTTGCCAATGCGCCACCATAGAGAGAAACCACATATAAAACAATTGTTCCCACCGCGGATTATCACACGGAATACGTGCTGCCAGCGGACGGATACGGTCCTTGCCATCCCAAGCGGGCAATGCCCTGAGATAACCCTCAATGGGAGCATAATCATCGAGCCGATCCGAGTAAACATAACGGTGCACATCCCTGTCCCACAATTGCAGCCCTTCTTTCTGCGCATTCAATGCGATGCTGTTCATCACCCGTTCCGTAATGGGACGGAAACTGAAACAGAATGTGTTGCGCTCCCGGTATTCGGGCGCACCGGTCATGATATTGAAACGGAATTCGTAACGGCGGCTCATAAATTCCTCTATCTTCAGCGACTGAAGCTGTTCGGGCTTGCACACGGGTGTGCCGCCAAAACCTTTTTCCACACAATAGACGTTGCCCACCGTCTCGCGTATCTCCACTTCGGAAAGCATACTGCCCAGATAAAGACCGGTCCACTTCACACAATCCTCTTCCTCGATACCGGCACCGAAACATAGTTTGGACAAATAAGTCAGCAACGGCTTGAAGTCCATTTTGGCATCTAGGTTGCCATAACGGCTCAATGCACGCTGAAAGGCCAGTTCAAACTGAATGGAGATGTAACGGTAATTATTGTACAATGCCTCTCCGGCATTCCCGGACGGAGAGAGTTTCTCATATTTTTCCTGATAAAGACTTTCGTCGGGCATTTCCACCGGTTGTTCCAAGTGGATGGCGAAAGCTTCGGGATTATAATACAAATCGGGGTCATAACTGAGCAGACATCCCAGTTCGGGTGCAGGCTCATGCAGTTCGATAGGAGAACCCAAGCGAGGTTCGAACGTCTTTAAGGCATGACGGTAAGCATGGGCATGAAACATCTCCACGGCACTACGCTCCTGTGGCAGCGAACCATCCGGGCGCATGTAGGGAACGACAAACTTCACGCTCCGTCCCTCCGCTCCAATCATGGCAAACAGGGTTTGCGGATAAGCCGATACGGCCCGTTTCAGTTTTTCGGCCTCCTGAAGACTGTTCAGATGATCGACCTCCAGCAGAATCCAGCCGTTGTATTCTTTCATCCCGTCCTTCCGGAACGCACCGCCGAACAGAATACGAGGGATTTTTTGTGCCAGCTTGTCCCGTTCTCCGGGAAGGGAGGTATGCCATTTCATACGGAAAGATTCAATGGTTTGTTTTGTACTTCCGTCTCTCACAAGTGCTACCAGGGTATCCATGGTAAGAGGACGGTATGCCCACTCTTTCTTATAAAGAGTTTGTTTTGTTACTTTCATTCAGTATATTCTTTAGGTTCAATAAAAGAGAAGATAAGGAGCTTCAAGAGGTTTCATACGGTTGGAACTTTAGTTCCAGCCTGACGGAACTTTAGTTCCAACCGCATGGAACTAAAGTTTTCCTGGCAAGGAAGTGCCATTTCCAACTTAAGAAACGGGCAAAAGATCTTGATGTTCTGTTGTGAAGCATCAGTCCTTCCACCATACATATTCATATCGATACTGTTCATAAACAGGTTCCTCCGTCACTCCGTAACGGCGGAACACACTGCGTACATATTGTTGGGCTCGGGGAGTAAAACTCTTCTCTTTTCGTTTCAGACGATAAAATTCTGATTTTCCATAATGGCATAGCAGTTCATCCTTGATGGCAACCGCTTTCTCATGTATCAGTTTATCGAACATGTGAGTCCATCCGTAAGCATGCTTCACGGGAACATCACTCATGAATTCGGAGCAGCTTTCTTTGGTTTTGACGTAGGAAGGATTGAGTGTGCGGATACTTCGTTTGGTTTCGGGAATATGGCGACCCGCCTGGTACCGCAGGCAGGTATCTGCCAATTTGCAAGTTCCGTTAAAACAATGCGTAAAGCCTGCCGGAACTGTTTCATAATCTAAAGTGTCTATCATTTTTTCTTTGTTTAAGAATTACCAAATTTACGGTTTTATTCCACGGAAAACAAATAAAAAGGAAGAAAAATGATAGAAAAATGGTGGCAGCACGTGTTTTTTAGTGTTTATTTATTCTGCTGCCACCACCCATTGAAATTCCCTGTTCATGGTGGTTTTGCGGAGATGGGTGGTAGCAGTGGTAGCACTTTTGCGAAACTCTAAGTTCTTCGTCACTTTTGGGGCAACCTATTTGCCTGCATCCCTCTATTCATAGGCAATTCGAACATAATGGGGCATGTACAGTTTTCCGTTTTCAAAATTGATCTGAACTCCTTTATTTGTCAGACTTTGATAATGAAGTGCTGCCCCAAAAGTGACGAAGAACCAAACTCTGGGAGGGGGTGAGTTGAAAAACGAAAAATCAAGGTTTTCTATTTAAATAGTTTATAGTGTTGAGTGAATATCATGGGTGGATCGTATTAAAAAGAAAATATTCATTTAAACATATAGCTTGATGAGGAAATTAGGATTTGTTTTGTTGTTCTTGTGCAGTACTCTGCTTGCTGTTGCCCAAGAATGGCAATGGTCTGTACAGTTAAAGGGATTTATATCTTCCGAAACAGGTAGGGAACCGACAGCTTTTTTGTGGATACCTTCCGATTGTCATCAGTTGCGTGCCGTAATGGTAGGAAAGCACAATATGAGTGAAGAAACCTTGTTCGAGATGCCGCGTTTTCGGGAAGCATTGTCCCGAATGGGAATAGGGCTGGTATGGATCACTCCCGGCATTGACCAGCAATGGGATGTGACAAAGGGAACACAGACGATTTTCAATCAGATGATGAATGATTTGGCGGAAGTCAGCGGCTATTCAGAATTGGAACATATACCTATAGTTCCTGTCGGTCATTCGGCAATGGCTACTTATCCGTGGAACTTTGCCGCCTGGAATCCTGAACGGACATTGGCTGTCATTTCCTTGCATGGAGATGCTCCCCGTACCAACCTGTGTGGTTATGGCAGAGAGAATTTGGAGTGGGGAAGGATACGTAATATAGATGGTATTCCGGGATTGATGATTGAAGGAGAATATGAATGGTGGGAGGCACGGGTGAATCCTGCTTTGGCGTTTCGGATGATGTATCCCGGAAGTTGTATTTCCTTTTTGTGTGATACAGGACGTGGACATTTTGATGTGGCTGAGCAAACTGCCGATTATATTGCCTTATTTCTGAGAAAAGCGTTGGAATACCGTTTGTCCGGGCATTCTTCTTTGAATGAGTCTGTTCGTTTGAAAAAACTGAATCCAAAAGAGGGATGGTTGGCCGAGCGTTGGCATCCGGAGCAAAAGAACAGGGCTAAGGCAGCTTCATACCATGACTATAAAGGGGATGAACATGACGCATTTTGGTATTTTGATAAAGAAATGGCTAAATTGACCGAGGCCCGTTATGCAAAGTATAAAAATAAGCAGATGCAATATCTTGGATTTATGCAGAGAGGTCAGTTGCTAAAATATGATGCCGGACAACATGCCGGAATTATTGCTGGTTTCTATCCGGAAGCCGACGGTTTAACTTTTCACATAAAAGGGGTATATACGGATTCTTTGCGTTCCTTACCGGTGAAGGAACATGCCAATGGCAAGATTGAAATAACCCGTATTTGTGGTCCGGTAGCAAAAGTGAACGATACGACTTTTACCGTGCGTTTTTATAGAATGGGAATGGATAATCCAAGGCGTACCGGTGATATTTGGCTGTTGGCTGCTAATGAGGGGGATGGAAAATATAAAAGTGCGGTGCAACAGTTTAATATCCGCATTCCTTACCGGAATACAGAAGGAAAACGTCAATATATACTTTTTCCAGGGATAGAAGATGTAAGGGAGGGAGTGAAGTCTGTATCTCTAAAGGCTGTTTCTGATTGTGGATTACCTGTATATTATTATGTAAAAGAAGGACCTGCTGAGTTGCAAGGTAATAAGCTGGTTTTTACAAAGATTCCTTCTCGCAGTAAATTCCCGATAAAAGTTACTGTTGTAGCTTGGCAGTACGGGATTGCCGGACAGGTACAGACGGCTGAACCTGTGGAACGTAGCTTTTTGATCAAGAAATGATCTAAGTGAAATGAAAGCTTATTTTACGCGAAAGTTTACGTGCTTTTGATTAAGCTGACTTATTCTTATTTTGGAAGATTCTTGAAGAAGGCAGTGGAGCTGATGTACAACTCCAAACGTGGTGTGCTGTATCTTGTTGTGGAGAAATAAAGTAAGAATGGTGGTTTTGCGGGGATGGTAGCAGTGGCAGCACTTTTTTAAAACTTTGTTGTAGGTGTTTTTAGAGAGTACATATAAAAGAAATCACCTTTGCGAAATAAAAAGAAAAGGTAATTATTTAGATAGGATAATTTTTAAAGAATGATCATTTTTGCTATCTTTGTCCATTGAAAATGAATAAATTATATTCTTATGGAATTACAAGATAAATATATCCGTTTTGATTGGGCTGTCAAGCGTCTGCTACGTCATAAGGCTAATTTTGGTGTGCTCGAAGGATTCCTTACGGTACTGATAGGTGATGAGATTCATATAGTGGAGATTCTGGAAAGTGAGGGTAACCAGCAAACGGAGAATGATAAGTTCAACCGGGTTGATATCAAAGCTCTCAATAGTAAAAATGAGATTGTTATCATCGAGATTCAAAATACGCGTGAACTGTACTATCTGGAGCGTATCCTGTATGGAGTGGCCAAAGCCATTACAGAACATATCTCATTGGGCGAGACTTATTATAAAGTTAAAAAGATATATTCCATCAGCATTCTTTATTTCGATATTGGTCATGGTACCGATTATCTTTATCATGGGCAGAATATATTTAAAGGAGTGCATACCGGAGACTTCCTTCAAGTAAGTACTCGGGAAAAGGAAGCCATTGTGCCCCGTATGCCTTCCGAAATTTATCCGGAGTATTTTCTGATCCGTGTGAATGAGTTCAATAAGGTGGCGGTGACTCCTTTAGAGGAATGGATAGAATATTTGAAGACGGGTATTATCCGTCCTGACACGACTGCTCCCGGATTGGGTGAGGCACGTGAAAAATTGAAATATTATTCAATGACGCCTCAGGAACGCCACGCCTATGATGAACATCTTAGCGCTTTGATGATCCAGAATGATGTTCTTGATTCTGCTAAGTTGGAGGGAAAGATAGAGGGACGATTAGAAGGACGTGCGGAGGGTCGTGAAGAAGGTCGTGAAGAGGGCATTAAAGAAGGTGTTCTTCGAAATGCCCGGAGAATGAAAGAAAAAGGATTTTCTACAGAAGATATTATGGAGATTACAGGATTGACATTCGAAGAGGTCAGTCAGTTGTAATTCCATGTTTTGTTAAATAAATCCACAGGTGGCTTCTTAAGGTATCTGTGGATTTTTTATTTTACGCAAAGGTTTGCGTGTCTTTTGTTAAGCTGGCTTATACTTAGGTCAGCTTAATCTTTTTATTTTTGAGCACAAATAAACGATTTGTTAACTGGTAAAATGAATGATACAATGAAAAAACTCTTTTTTTTAATAGCGGCAAGCTTCTTTTTAACTTCAGTAGATGCACAGACAACCGAGCGTGAACGTCCTGCCGAATGGCAGCATTTAGTAAAAGGTGCACGTTTTATGGACCGGTTCCTTCCTATGCCGGGCAGCATTCAGGCGAAGGGGATTTGGGGTACAGATAGTGTGCTGAATCGTTATGTGGATAATGGGATAGAACTTCCCGGAGTTTCTTTTTGGGGAGGAAATATATTGCAGGATACGAAGGGTAAATACCATTTGTTTGTGTGTGGCTGGCCCGAGATTTCTCCGAAAGGGCACATGTTCTGGTCGAATTCTACTGTTTTTCATGCGGTAAGCGACCGGCTTGCGGGACCTTTCAAAATTCAGAATTCTGTGGGAAAAGGGCATAATCCGGAGGCGTTCCGGCTAAAGGATGGCCGTGTCGTGGTCTATGTGATTGACGGTTACTATATAGCAGACGGGGTGGACAGCAAGGTGTGGACTTACGGTAAATTCAGTTTTGATTCTCGTGACCGGAAAATCATAGAGGGGCTTTCCAATTTGACTTTTGCTCGCCGTCAGGATGATTCTTACCTGATGGTATGTCGGGGTGGAGGTGTCTGGATCAGTAAAGACGGGCTTTCACCTTATATGCAGTTGACTGACAAACGGGTTTATCCGGATGTGGAAGGTAGATTTGAAGATCCCGTGGTATGGCGGGATGAGTTGCAATATCACTTGATCGTGAATGACTGGTTGGGCAGAATTGCTTTCTATCAGCGTTCCAAGGACGGAGTACATTGGGTGATAGAACAAGGGGAAGCTTACGTGCCGGGTGTATCCTTCCATAAGGATGGAGCGGTGGAACATTGGTTTAAATACGAGCGTCCTAAAGTTTTTCAAGACGAGAAGGGGCGTGCTGCTCAAATGAATTTTGCCGTGATTGACACTATTAAATGGAATGATCTGCCTAATGACAAACATAGTTCTAAAAATATAAGTATCCCTTTGAATAAAGGGATGTTACTGTCTGTTCTGAATGAAAAGGAGATCACTCCGTCTACTCGTACCATTGAGGTAAAGATTGCTGCCGAATCTGGTTTTAATCCGCAGACAGATGTGGATGTAGAGTCGTTGCGATTCGGCTCGTTTACCGAGGTGAACTTCGGTCGTGGCTGCAAAGCGGTGAAGACCAAGGCTTCGGGTAAGGATTTGATTGTGGTCTTTAAAGCGAAGGGTAGTGGAATCACTTCGGATGAATTTGCTCCTAAAATGATAGGTAAGGATAAAAATGGGAATATGCTGTATGGTTATGCCCGTTTGCCATACGTGAATTATCGGCCGGCTCTGCTCTCTGCCCGTCGCCCTCTGTTTGATAAAGAAAAAGGTGGGTTGAAGGTAGAGATACAGAACTTTGGTTTGTCTGCATCGGAACCGACGGAAGTTGAGGTGATATGCAATGGTTCCAGCCAGGGAAGGATTGCTTTGAAAACATTGCAACCTTATGAGATTGAGTGCCTGATGTTTGATTCGGATATGTTACTATCAGATGATAATGTATCGTATGAAGTGGTATTCTTTCAGGAAGGAAAAGAGGTGGAACGGAATAAATTCTAGAAGATAAGATCATTGTTGATGAGAAAATGGTTAATAGGCTTTTATTTTTGAGTGGAAAATGCTTATCGAACGTATTTAAAAAGAAAAGCATAAAAATGAAAAAGTTATTAGCCTTTTGTCTTATGGTGTGTTGTGCGGTTGCACAGGCTCAGTTAGTGACTTATCCCGAAGGATTGAAAACAGGTATGCCTCATAATGATGATTATACAGTCCGTGTCCGTGTGCCGGGGGGAGAATGGAAAGATTTGTTTGAATATAATGTGCAGGTGGATATGGATAGGGTACAAGATGCTTCGATGGTACAGTTTGATATGGGCAGTCCTGTGGAGATAATGGTAAAAAAGAATAATGGAACGATTCATGAGGTAGATATCCGTCCGCAGGTAACTAATATACGCTATGTGCAGCATCAGAATGTGATTACATTTATGCTTGACAAACCCCGATATCTTTCTGTGGAGTTTAATGGGGATAGGTTGCACAACCTTCATTTGTTTGCCAATCCGTTGGAAACGGAAACTTATGATAAAGAAAAGAAAGGAGTGATGTATTTTGGTCCCGGAGTGCATCGACCTAAAGATTTGCCAAACAATCAGATAAGGATACCAAGTAATACGACGGTTTATTTGGCTCCGGGAGCAGTTGTGAAAGCAAAACTATGGGTGGATAAAGCCGAAAATGTGCGTATTGTGGGTAGAGGTATCTTGGATCATCCTATTCGTGGCATTGAAATAACAGATTCTAAAAATGTAGTGGTGGATGGCATAACGGTGATCAATCCAGATCATTACACTGTATTCGGAGGAGGTGCTGTAGGGGTGACAATCAGAAATTTGAAATCTTTTAGTTGCAAAGGTTGGAGTGATGGTATTGACATGATGTGTTGCCATGATGTGTTGGTAGATAATGTGTTTATGCGTAACAGTGATGACTGTATTGCTTTATATAACCATCGTTGGAACTGGTGGGGCGGTTCGGATAATATAACCGTACAGAATTCTGTTCTTTGGGCGGATATTGCCCATCCTATTAATATAGGCGGGCATGGTGATCCGGAGTCCTTGACAGGTGAGACTATTGAGAATTTGATTTTTCGAAATATTGATATTTTGGAACATGATGAAGATGATGTGCCTTATCAGGGATGTATGGCTATAGATGCTGGTGATAGAAACAGGGTAAAGAATATTTTATTTGAGGATATTCGGGTGGAAAGTATTCAAGAAGGAAGATTGTTCCATATCAACATTCGTTTCAATCCTAAATATGACAAACAGCCCGGACAGAGCATTGATGGAGTAACTTTCCGTAATATTACTTATAACGGAGTAGGCGAGAATCCTTCGTTGATAAAAGGGTTGGATAAAGAAAGGATGGTGCGGAATATTACGTTTGAAAATGTGGTGGTTAATGGAGAGAAGATAAAGGATTTAAGTCATTTTATCACCAATGAATATATTACCAAAATTGAGATAAAATAAAATTCGTTTAATGGAAAATAGTATATTTGTGAACTGTTGGACGAATTTTGTTTGCATGTAATGAATATAAAAATTATTCTGAAATATATCATCTCTTTGGAGATACTGTTATGGACTAGTGTGGCGGTCTTTTCGCAATCTTGTCCGTTTCGTAGTATCTCTGTGGCCGAAGGTTTGCAGGATCTTATTGTGAATGCACTTTATAAAGATTCGTTAGGTTATGTGTGGATTGGAACTGCCAGTTCTTTGGAGCGATTTGATGGGGTACATTTGAAATCTTTTCCTATTCCCGGGGAGAACGGAAAGCGGAAAGATGTGAATGTAATAGTGGAAATGCCTGGTCATGAATTGTGGATGGGGAATAGAACTGGACTTTGGAAGGTAGACGGAGAAAAATTATTGCAGGTGGCAACAGATACAATCAGAAGTGGTGTGTATTCTCTTTGCTCTGACGGTAAAGGTACTTTGTATATAGGCAGTGAGTCGGGGTTGTTTATATATAACTCTAAGGGAATGGAACGTATTTTGTTGGATCCGAATATTTTGTCGGGAGCTAATTTCATTATGGGAATGGTGCTGGATGATCAGGATACTTTATGGGCAGTTACTCGGAAAGGTTTGTATTCTGTAATTTTATCTGATAAAAGTGTATTGTCTTATCCTTGTTTGATAGATGGACAAGAATATGAGAATGAATATAATAACATTTATAATCAAGGCTCTATACTTTATTTAGGAACAACCGAGAGAGGAATCATTGCTTTTGATAAATATACGCACCGATTCACTCATTGGATGGACTTGGGACATGTGACATCTTTGTCTGGTAATGGGAAGGATATGCTTTATGTAGGTACAAATGGTAATGGGGCATATTTTGTTTCTACCAATGAAAAGAGAATCATTCGTTCTTTCCGTCATGAACCCGGTAATGAAAAAAGTCTTCGTTCTAATTCTGTTTATTCTATGTTGGTAGACCGTGATGGACTGGTGTGGATAGGGCTTTTTCAATTTGGTCTTGATTATACGATGTATCAAAGTGGTATTTTTTCTACATATAGCTTCCCTCCTTTTTTTGATTCGGAAGGTTTGACTGTGCGTACCATTGAATTGCGGGATGGAGAAAAGTTAATAGGTTCTCGTGATGGATTATTCTATTTGGATGAAAAGAGAGGTCTTTTTCGAAGTTTCAGATCACCGGAGTTGCGTTCCAATATGATTATGTGTACGTATACTTTTCATGACCACTATTATATAGGCACTTATGGGGGAGGAATGTATGTGCTGGATCCGTTAACAATGAAACTTCGGGATTTTGATGTTCGTGAGCCTTCTCCTTTCATAAAAGGGCGGATATTTGGGATAAATACGGATTATGACGATAATCTCTGGATTGCTACATCTAAAGGACTGTATTGTTATAAAGATGGAAAGCAGATCCGTCACTATACGAATACAAATTCCAAGTTACCGGAAGGAAATATATATGGTGTTTATTTTGATTCTACTCGTCGGGGGTGGGTTTATACAGAAAGTGGTTTGTATATAATAGAATCGGGTTCAGATAGATTGATTACAGACCGTTTTCCTAAGGACTTTATACATGATAAATTGATAAGGGCTGTTTATGAGGATTCATTTCATCGACTTCATTTCCTTCCGGATAAAGGGGCAATTTATTCGTCCGATTTATATCTTAAACAATGTCGTGATCTTTCATCTGTTGAAGTTCTGAAGGGTAGGAACGCCATGTTTATGATAGAAGATAAAGAAGGATGGTATTGGGTAGGTACTAATAATGGTTTATATCGTTATAAAGGAGATAAAATAGAGGAATATAATTTTGCGGATGGAGTGTCCAGTCCTATTTTTTTGACTTGTATTCCTAAAATAGATAAAACCGGTACTATTTGGATTGGTAATTCCAATGGTTTGTTATTTACTAATTCTGATAGAATTATAAAAGGAAGAAAATATCCTTATCCTCTTAGTATAACAGGGGTATATGATGAGATGGATAATGTGATTCCTGTGATACGTGAAAATGCGGTAAAGTATAATGTGGATTTGAAAAGTAGACCTAAGAGCCTGATGATACATTTCTCTGCTTTTACTTATACGGATCCGGCATATATGTCCTATGAATATCAATTGGAAGGTGATGATACCGGATGGATTAAATTAGCAGGAAAATCGGAAGTCGTTTATTATGGATTGTCTTCAGGAAATTATGTGTTTAATGTACGTCGGATTGGAGATCCTGCTTCTGAGATTTCTTTAGTAATACACATCCCTTTTGTGATGAATCGTTGGTTATGGGTTTTATTGGGGGGGATAATTATTTTAGGAACTATAGTGCTTTTATCTTCTAAATTGAAAAAGAAATCAATAAAAGATACGGAAGATGTGGAATCGCCTGCTACTATGAAATATAAATCATGCCATATCAGTGCAGAAGAATGCAGAGAATTATTAGACAAATTGGAATCCATTATGAATGCAGAGAAACTTTATATAAATCCTAATTTGAAAATTTCTGATTTGTCAGACAGATTGGAGGCGCCAGTCTATATTTTATCTTATTTTTTTAATCAATATCTGAATTGTAGCTATTATGATTATATAAACAATTGCCGCATATCCGAATTTAAAAAAATGGTAGAAGCGGGTGAACATAATCGGTATACATTAGACACATTGATTGAACGATGTGGATTCAATTCGCGTGCTACATTTTTTCGTAATTTTAAAAAAGTATCTGGTATAACTCCTAATGAATACATTCGAAAAGGCGAAAAAACAGTTTGAATGGTGAATCGAAGTCTGTTAGGAGTCTCAAATTATTATATGCTATTTTGTATTTGAAATGTAATGTATTGTTTCACAGTGAATTATTGTACTGTTTGTATAAATCAACTGATTGAGATATATTCTGCTTGTAAACTCTCTTCTTCTTATTATTGTATCTGCTATATTTGCATGGTGAAATGTTGGTAGAGGTATTTATCAGTAAAAAATATAGTATGAAGAACATTGAAAGAATAGTTTGGCTTGCCGTTGTTGTATTGTACAGTATTTCGATGCAGGCACAAGTTTTAGAAGAATCTTTTAAGACTCCTCCTTTATGTGCACGGCCGAGTACTTACTGGATGTGGATGAATGGAAATATATCTAAAGAAGGGCTTAGTGCTGATTTGGAGTATATGAAACGGGCTTCTTACGGTGGGGCAATGATGTTCAATGTAGGAGTTGGGATACCCAAAGGTAATGTTGATTATGCTTCCCCTCAATGGGATGAAATGACATTGCATGCTGTGAAAGAGGCAGAACGTTTGGGCTTGGAACTTTACCTTCAGAATTCTCCCGGATATAGTGGTACTGGTGGTCCATGGATAACTGTGGAAAATTCGATGCAGCAATTAGAGTGGACAGAAACGATGGCGGTATCTGATAAAAAAGGTTTGATCGAATTGGATTTGCCTCAACCTTATGCAAAGTTGGGATATTATCAAGATATAAAGGTGCTTGCATTTCCCGCATTGGAATGTGAAACACAATTATTTCCATCTTTGGTAACAAAAGTATTATTAGATGATAAAGAAATAGATAAAAACTTGTTTTTTGATAATGATTTAGATTCACAAGTACGTATGCAGCAGGCTGGTTCTGTCTTGACTTTTGAGTTATCCCGCCCTTTTGAAGCTCGTGCTGTCACTGTACGACGGGGTAAGCGTGAAAAACCATTGGATCCTCATGACGGACCTCGTGATTATGCTCCTGATTTAAAATTGGAAGTGTCGGAGGATGGCAGACATTATGTGGACGTTTCTAATATAAGTTGTCCGGCATTGCGTTCTATGGATACTCCTGGTATTGCTCTGTTTGGAGCGGTCAAAGGACGATATTTCCGATTCATAACAAATCGTGGAACCAATATTAGTGAAGTTCTACTACATGCCTCAACCCGTTTGAAAGATTGGACTGCAAAAACGAATTATGTGAAAGATCCTGTAGCATTAGGGAATTATGATTGTCGGGATGTAACAGGGCAGACGGTAGATCCTTCAAGCGTGATTGATATAACTTCATTAATGAACACTGATGGCAGATTGAAATGGAAAAGTCCTCGTGGCGTGAAGTGTTGGATAATTCTTCGTATAGGATCTACTACTACCGGTGAAGTGGTGGCAGCCGCACCTGATAGTGGTGTTGGGCTGGATTGTGATAAATTTAGCAAAAAAGCTTTAGATCAGCATTTTGATAACTTCCTGACGCCGCTTTTGAATAAATTGAAACCTTGGTGTGGGAAAACATTAAAAGCTCTGATGATGGATAGTTGGGAGGCGGGAAAGCAAAATTGGACTTCCTCTTTGCCAGATTATTTTAAACAACATTGTGGATATGATTCTACTCCGTGGTTATTGGCTATGACAGGACGCATCGTAGGAAGTATAGAGGAAACGGAACGTTTCCTGTATGATATGCGGCGCACTCAAACAGATATGTTTAATGAAAACTTTTTGGCATATTTCAAAGAAAAGGCAGCTCTGTATGGTTTGAAGTTTGCAGCCGAGCCTTATGGAGATGGTAATTTTGAGAGCTTGGAGTATGCGGAAGTTTTAGATTATCCGATGAGTGAATTTTGGGTACATTATATTTATGGAGGTGTGACAACATCAAAAATGGCAGCTAGTACCTCTCATCTTTGGAATCGTCCGATAGTTGGAGCAGAGTGTTTTACGGGAACTCCTTTTAACAGTAAATTGACCGAGCATCCTTATGCTATGAAAGCAGAAGGGGATTATATGATGACGGTTGGGGTTAATCGTTTTGTTTATCATGTTTTTGCTCATCAGCCTTATGTAGGGAAAACGGCAGGTAGTTTAATGACTATGGGGCCTTTTGGCACACATTTGAATCGTAATTCTGTATGGGCAGAGCAGGCTGTTGGATGGAATATGTATAATGCACGTTGCGCTTATCTGTTACAACAGGGACACTATGTAGCGGATATTTTATATATAAAAGATGAAGGTATATCTTCTGGTATCATCGATTATGATTCAGCCTGTCCTATGACTCCGTATGGATATCGTTGGGATATAGGCAGCCGAAATGTGCTACAACATTTGTCTGTACAGAATGGAAGGTTGGTTTTACCTCATGGAATGAGTTATCGTTTATTGGTGCTTACTCCGATGAAGCGATGTTCGCCTGAATTATTGAAGCAAATAAAACGATTGATTGGACAGGGGGCAACGGTATTGCTTTCTTCAGAGAAACCGGAAGGATATATGGGAATGGATTTGGTGAAAGATAAGGCTGTAAAATTGTTAGCAGCCGAATTATGGAATATGGCAGGTAGAGGGAATGTATATCATTCAAAAGATTTGCGACAAGTTCTGAAAAAATGCTGTATATCGCCCGATTTTTCTTTTATAGCAGAAAATAAAGATGCACAGATTCATTTTATACATCGTGCGGTGAATGGGGATGATGTTTATTTTGTTGCTAATCATCGTCGCCGTATGGAGAAAATAACGGCTGCTTTCCGTATAACAGGAAAAGTTCCTGTCCTATGGGATGCTGAGACCGGAAATACCGGAATTCCTGTTGCCTATAAACAGGAGAATGGAATGACCAAAGTAACTTTTACTTTACAGGAAAGTGGTTCGGCTTTTATTGTATTTCATAAAGATAAAACAGGGAAAATAGTTACAAGTGATTTCAAGGAAATAGTGCCTGAATCCGTTTTGTTGCAACCTTTGTTTAATACGTTTACCGTATCTTTATGGGCAAAACCCGAAACATTTGCGGCATCTGGAAGAGGTTTTCTGTTATTCCCGGATCAGGGTGAGGAACGATATGGAAAAGGATATGCCGTAGTGGGAATTGCTATGGGACAGAATGGCGTACGGATATATGAACGAACTAAAATAAATAATGTTGTATTGGAGTCTAAGACTCCAATAGAGGGGTGGACTTATATTACTTTGGTTTATTCTGATGGAGTTCCGACTCTTTATCTGAATGGAAAGAAAGAAGTGACAGGAAAAAAATCAATGTTTATCTGTTCACCGGCTTATGATGTACCAATGGCTGAAGAACAATATATAGCCAGTTTTGAAGGAGATCAGACCGAATTTAGGTATATGGCTGAAGCATGGTCACCCCAGAAAGTTCAGGAGGAATATGCCAAGGGATTGCCTTCTCCCGTTCTACCGGAAAATAATAAAAGTCTATTAACCTTGAACACGGACTGGAAAGTTTGTTTTCCGATAGATAGTAGGGCACCGGCTGAAGTCAGGATGAATACATTGCAATCTTTGCATAAACATGAAAATTTCAATATTAGACATTTCTCAGGTAAGGCTACTTATAAAAAGACATTTATATTAACTAAAAAGGATCTAAAAGACTATTCGAAGATAATGCTTGATTTGGGACGGGTGGAAAATATAGCGGAAATTAGTGTGAATGGAGAAAATCCCGTATTGGTTTGGAAAGCTCCATATCGAATTGATATAACTTCCGTCGTTAAAGTCGGTGAAAATTCTGTTACAATTGATGTGACAAATTTATATCCTAACCGTATTATCGGAGATGAGTATTTATTGGAACGATATGAATATGATGAGTACGGACGTATTGTTAAATTACCCTTTTGGTATGTGAATCAGCAAGAAGATAGTAATCGGGAAAGAGTGCTTTTTGTACCTTGGAAATATTATAAAAAGACTGATCCCTTATTGGAAGCCGGAGTTTTAGGTCCTGTGCATATAGTGGGAATATTCAATGAAAAATAAAATAATTAATTAAAACCATGAAAAAGATATTTTTGATTGTAGTAATTGCTTTGTGGGGTACTATGCAGACACTGAATGCTCAAGTTATTGATGTAAGGGTAAAAACAGAGCCGTTTACTCATTATTGGAGTGTTGGTGTAGGGGCCGGACGTGCTAATGAAGGGCTTCGTGCCGGGTGGTTGGAGCATTTGCAACTGGTAAAAGAAAATTGTGGCTTCCAATATGTGCGGATGCATGGGTTGTTTCATGACGATATGTTTGTCTATTTTCGGAAACCCGATGGAAAAGTTGTTTATAATTGGCAATATATAGATGAATTATATGATCGTATGCTGGCAATAGGTGTGAAGCCTTTTGTGGAGTTGGGCTTCTTTCCTAAAGATATGGCAGCTGAAAACAGTAAAACACAGATGTGGTGGAAAGGTTATGTTTCTGTCGATCGTAATAATTTCGGGAAATGGCATGATTTAATAAAGGCTTTTACACAACATGTGGTTGGACGTTATGGCATTAATGAAGTCCTCACTTGGTATTTTGAAGTATGGAATGAACCTAATCTGACTGGAACCGGAGGCTTTTTTCATGGAACAAAAAGTGATTATTTCCGATTGTATAAGGAGGCTGTTACTGCTATAAAATCAGTAGATGAGAGATTGAAAGTCGGAGGTCCGGCAACTAGTAATTTTATAGCAGATCATAGACACGACGGGGAAATATTGGAGCATAGTCAATCTCGGTTTTATGCTCAGGAAGAAATCAATAAGCAACAATGGAAGGGGGTTTGGATAGAAGATTTTCTTCATTATTGTGAGAAGGAGAATCTTCCGGTGGATTTTATATCTACGCATCCTTATCCGACAGATTATGCACTTGATCCGGAAACAGGTCGTAGTAAGGATGCTATCCGCTATGTACACTCTTTAAAAGATGACATTCTGTGGTTGCGTCGGCAGTTGGCTGATAGTAAATATCCTAAGGCTGAAATTCATTTGACAGAATGGAGCACTAGTCCTAATAGTCGTGATCGTATGCATGATATTCTACCGCCGGCGGCCTATATTATCAAAGCTAATTTGGATTGTATAGGTTTAGTGAATTCATTAATGTATTGGACTTTTACGGATGTTTTTGAAGAAAAAGGAGGGGGAGAGGAAATATTCCATGGAGGTTTTGGTATGATTAATTTTCAAGGATTGGTTAAACCGTCATTTCATGCTTATCGTATGTTAAATCAATTAGGGGATGAAAAGATATATTATAAAGATCCTCTTTTTATCAGTCGCTCCTCAAAAACAGGGAAACTTTCTGCTATAGCTTTTAATTATCCGGAAGAGTATGAACAGACAGTTCCTTCTATGCGGAATTTTACCAATTACATGAATGCTTCTTCTAAAACATTGGATATTGTATTGGAAGGGTTGAATCCGAATACTTGTTTTGAAATTGAGATTTTGGATAAAATGAATGGTAATGTATATGATACTTATTTAAGTATGGGGGCTCCTCACTCTCCTAGTATGGGGGAGATAGAATTTTTAAGAGAAAAGGCTTGGGGTACAGTGAAGGAAATTGCTAAAGTTGATAACGATGGAAGACTAATGCTAAAACGTGATATAGCTCCGTGGAGTTGTATTTTGATTCGTGAACTGTAGAAAATGATTGTTTATAAAAAAGAAAGAAGAACATGGAGTGTTTTCTTTCTTTTTTTCGTATATTTCTCAGAAAAAGGAAAATATGGACAAAAAGGTTTTAGCATTTGTTTGTTTATTGATTTTATCCGGTTTGACCGGAGTTTATTCACAAGATACCGATAAAATATGGGTGAAAAGTGGTTATGTGAAGGTTCCTGAGGGTTCTCTGTATTATGAAGAAGCAGGTACGGGGGAACCACTTATTTTTATTCACGGACACTCCTTGGATCATAGAATGTGGAATGAACAATTTTTTGAATTTGCGAAGCATTATCGAGCTATACGATATGATTTACGCGGATATGGCATATCCTCTAAACAAACGGAGGACTTCCAATTTACTCATGTAGAGGATTTGGTTGCTTTGATGGATGCTTTGCATATACAGAAAGCACATATTGTAGGCTTGTCTTTGGGAGGATTTGTTGGCGCGGATATGCTGGGATGTTTCCCAGACCGTATGTTATCCGCTTTTTTAGCTAGTGGAAATATCCGTAAGTCAAAAGGTCCCAGTGAGCCAATGACAAAAGAAGAAGCGGCTAAACGGGATGAAGAAATTGCGGCGTTGAAAAAGCGGGGAGTGGATGTAATGAAGAAAGAGTGGTTCGAGGAATTGATAAAATCGGGCGGAACCAGAAAAGAAAGAATGCGTGTTCCTTTGTGGAAGATGATTGATGACTGGGATGCATGGCAACCCTTGCATAAGGAAGTGAGAGTGATAGTAGGATTGGATGCACAGGCAAAACTGAAAGAAAATCATCCCCGAGTACCTGTTTTGATCGTTGAAGGTAGATCACCCGGGAACAGATATTCCAACCATCCTGAGATTTTGGATTATCTTCCGAATGGAAAATTAAAAGTATTGGATGACTGCGGTCACATGATGAATATGGAGCAACCGGAGGCCTTTAATGAAGCTTTGGAAGAATTTTTAAATGACCTGAAATAAAAAAGTTTATAGCAAAAAAGGGAGACGCATTTTGAGTGCTGTCTTCCTTTTCTTCGTATTATAGTATAAGGATTCTAATTAATCGATATTAAATGAAAAAATGCAATAATATGAAGAGGAAAGTGTTTGTGGCAGCTATGTTGCTGGTTGCTTCGGGTAGCTTGTCTGCCCAGTCGGTCTATCCCGGTCAGCATGCCGGCAAGTTGAAGAAAGAAACCGTGGCTCCGATGCAAGTACGGAGTTTTGATTTAAAAGATGTTCGTTTGCTTCCAAGCCGTTTTCGTGAAAACATGATGCGTGACTCTGTATGGATGGCTTCTATAGATGTGGACAGGCTGTTGCATAGTTTCCGTACCAATGCTGGCGTGTTTGCCGGTCGTGAAGGTGGTTATATGACAGTAAAGAAGTTAGGTGGATGGGAGTCCTTGGACTGTGAGTTACGTGGACACACCACAGGGCACTTGCTTTCTGCCTATGGCTTGATGTATGCGGCAACTGGCAGTGAACTGTTCAAACAAAAAGGGGATAGTCTGGTGAATGGTCTGGCAGAGGTACAAACCGCATTGGGTAACGGTTATCTGAGTGCTTATCCTGAAGAGTTGATCAATCGGAATATCCGTGGCACCAGTGTATGGGCGCCGTGGTATACTCTTCATAAGCTGTTTTCGGGATTAATAGACCAGTATCTTTACAGTGACAATCAGAAAGCTTTGGAGGTTGTTGTCCGTATGGCCGACTGGGCATATCATAAACTCAAACCATTGGATGAGGCTACACGCCAAAAGATGATACGGAATGAATTTGGTGGAGTGAATGAGTCTTTTTATAATTTGTATGCAATAACCGGAGATGAACGTCATCGGTGGCTGGCTCAATTCTTTTACCATAATGAAGTGATTGATCCGTTAAAGGAACTACGTGATGATTTGGGTACTAAACATACCAATACATTTATTCCGAAAGTGATAGCTGAAGCTCGTAATTATGAATTGACAGAGGATGAGAACAGTAAAAAGTTATCCGATTTCTTTTGGCATACTATGATAGACCATCATACATTTGCCCCCGGATGCAGTAGTGACAAGGAACATTATTTTGACCCGGCCCAGTTCTCCAAGCATGTGTCAGGTTATACCGGGGAAACGTGTTGTACCTATAATATGTTGAAACTTTCCCGTCATCTGTTCTGCTGGACAGCCGATGCTGCCATTGCGGATTATTATGAACGAGCCCTTTACAATCATATTTTGGGACAGCAAGATCCTCAGACCGGTATGGTGACATATTTCCTGCCCTTGCTTTCGGGCTCGCATAAGGTGTATAGTACGAAAGAAAACTCTTTTTGGTGTTGTGTGGGCAGCGGGTTTGAAAACCATGCTAAATATGGAGAAGCCATCTATTATCATAATGACAAAGGTATTTATGTGAATCTATTTATTCCTTCGGTAGTCAATTGGCAGGAGAAAGGATTGACTCTCCGCCAGGAAACGGATTTCCCGGCAAAGGAAACTACTGTTCTGACCATGGAAACTCAAAGTCCTGTAGAGACTACGGTCTATCTTCGTTATCCTTCGTGGAGCAAAGGAGTGAAAGTCGCTGTAAATGGTAAAAAAGTGGCGGTGAAACAGAAGCCCGGTTCATATATCGCTATCACTCGCCTGTGGAAGGACGGTGACCGTATTACGGCTGATTATCCTATGTGTATCCGTGTGGAAACGACCCCGGATAATCCTCAAAAAGGAGCGTTGGTTTATGGTCCGGTAGTGCTGGCCGGTAAGCGGGGAACAGAAGGAATGCAGGCACCTGCGCCCGATTCCAATCCTGCTTTGTACAATGATTATTATACGTATGATTATCATATCCCTGCCGGACTTTGCACTACGTTAAAATTCGATGTCAAGCATCCTGAACGTAGTGTATGGCGTGTGAGCCCGGAATTAAAGTTTACGACTTCACAAGGAGATGTGATAGAGCCTTTGTATAATATTCATCGGCAGCGTTACGTGGTATATTGGGATTTGGAGAAAGAATAAGTGTTTAGAATATGAAGAAAATATTAATATCCTTAGCTTGTTTTGGGATTGGTTTGATGTCTGTTAATTCTCAAAAACAAGTGGAAGTGAGAATAGATTCCGGTCATGTGGAAAATCGTATTAATGATAAAATTTATGGCTTTCTATTAGAACATCTGTATCATTCTGTCAGCAATGGTATATGGGGAGAGAATGTTTGGAATCGTAGTTTTGAAGAATTGTTGGCTTATGGTAATTGGGAAATTGGTACTTCTGGAGAAGTGATGTTGGATGCTATGGAACAATCCATTGCAGACTTTCGTATCTTCAGAGGAAAAGACTATGACATAACTTTGGATGTGAAAAGACAGGCAGGGGATGGAACTGTTTTGATAGGTGTTCGGGATCAGCATAGAGACCGAATGCTGACTAACCGTGTTTATTGGTATTTAGGGTCAGAAAATAATACTGTTCATAAATTAGAATCAAATACAGGTTGGATTTGGCATACTCCAAAGGTGAAGACTACAGTTACTGATGTTTGTCCGGGAGCGCTGGCGGTAGGTAAATGGGTACAAATACGGATACGGTGTGAGGGGAATCATTTAACAGGGTGGATAAATGGAGCTAAAATATTTGATCGTATTATAGATGATTGTCCGGTGGAAGGAGCTGTGACACTGGGAGGAGAACATTGCCAGGTGGCGTTTCGAAATATAAAAATAACGTCATTGGATGGAAATGATGTAAAAGTGAATCTTAATCCTGTACGTCATTGGTATGGAATAGGTGATGGAACTGTAGCTGCTGTGAATTCAGATGTGTTGAATCAGAATATAGCCATGCGGATTCATTCTTTAGGGCGATTTGCTGGGGTGGAGCAACCTCGTAATTATAGTATTCGTAAAAGTGATTTGTTGAAAGGTTCTATTTATTTGAAGGGGACTGTAGACAAAGTGTATATTCAGTTGTTGGATGGAAAAAAAATATTAAGTGAAAAATTATTGCAGAATATCACAGATACATGGAAAGAATATTTAGTGGAGCTTCCTTCTGATAAAGATGTTTCTTTGGCAACTTTGCGCATTGTCGTAAAAGAACCGGGTAATTTGTTTATAGATCAAGTAAGTCTTATGCATCAGTCATCTATTGAAAATCAGGGATTCAGAGTTGAACTGACAAATGCGGTTGCTTCCTTGAAACCCACTATTTTGCGTTGGCCTGGAGGTAGTTTTTCAGAGCAGTACCATTTTGAAAATGGTTTAGGTAAGCAATCGGAGCGGAAAGGAATATTACGTTGGGATGATTTTGATCCGTTAAGCTTTGGTACAGATGAATTTATGGCTTTTTGTGAAAAAGTAGGAGCTGAACCTCAGATTGTAGTTCCTATTGGATATCATAATTACGCCGGATATATGCCTGATAAGGATGGCAGACAGGATTGGTTACAAAGAGCTTTGGATTGGATGGAATATTGCAATGGAGATGCCAAAACTACTAAATGGGGTAAAAAACGTGCAGAGAACGGGCATCCCGAACCGTATAATGTGAAATATTGGGAAATAGATAATGAGGTCTGGAAGATGGACCCCAAATTGTATGCAGAAATAACTCGTCTTTTTTCAATAGAGATGAAAAAGCAGGATTCTTCCATAAAAATAATCGGTTGTGGGTGTGGACGATTAGGGCGTGAAGGAATAGGCTTGGATTCTATTATGATTCATGATGTTGCTGGCTATATTGATTATATTAGTCCTCATTATTATCAGATGTTGGATAGATATGGTAATGAAGGAGTGGAAGAATATGGGTGTTATTTGGATAAATTATCCTCTTGGATTGCCAAGTCTGAGAATCCTGCTATGAAAATTTATCTTTCAGAATGGAACTTGGATGGGATAGATATGCGTACTGGACTTTTTACGGGAGGTTTTTTGAATAGATTGGAAGCCACTCCGGGAGTAGAGATGGCTGCTCCTGCCTTGTTTTTAAGGCATACTTCTGCCACAGGCTGGAATAATGCTTTCATTAACTTCGATCAAAATGGTTGGTTCCCGGCTCCTAATTATGTTGTAATGAAATTATGGCGGGATCATTTTCAGCCCAACCGAATAGCGGTATATGGAGATATGAAAGAATTGAATGTTATTGCTACGATATCGGATAATAGGAAGGAAACCTGTTTGAAAATTGTTAATCCTGTCGGACAACCTGTCGCGATGAAAATCAGAAATGGAATAAATTTGGGTATGCCTGTTTGGAAAGTAATACATACCCCATCTTTATTAAATAGTAATTCTATGTCAAACCCAGATAAAATAAAAGTTGAAAATCGGGAGGTGATGATTGATGGTGAGGATATTATTATAGCAATACCGGCTTTTTCGGCATCTGTTTTGACTATGCAGCAAGAATAATTATTCCTTTTTTGAGTAAATGTTTAGGCAGAACCATTTATTGTATGAATATTAAAAGTAGATAGAAATGAAGAAAGACTCTATTGTAACCATATTATTAGTTTTCAGTGTTCTTATGGTATCATGTACAACCTTGATGAAAAGACAGGATGTAACTTATGATTTTGCTCCTTTGGACTCCGTAATCAGTACTTGGATGGACAAGGGATATTATCCGGGTGGGGCAATATGTGTGATAAAGAATGATTCTGTGCTGTTTGAAAAGGCGTATGGCTCTTTCACCGGAGATACGAAAGTGTATGTCGCTTCTGCCGGCAAGTGGGTGGCTGCTGCCGTAATTGGCGCGGTAGTGGACCGGACGGATTTGAACTGGGAGGATCCTGTAGCGAAATGGTTACCGCAGTTCAAGGGCGATGCGAAAGGCGATATCCTTTTGCGTCAACTTCTCTCTCATACTTCCGGTGTACGTCCTTACCTGCCTGCTCCCCGGGTGGACAATTACAATCATTTGGATTCGGCTGTCACAGAGATATTGCCTTTGGATACTGTTTTTGCACCGGGAACTCGATTTGAATATGGAGGACTGGCCATGCAAATAGCCGGACGTATGGCCGAAGTAGCTATGGGGGAAGAGTTTGAATCCTTATTTCAGGAATTAATAGCTGTTCCTTTGGGCATGACTGGCTCCCATTTTACTCCGGTTAATACTGACGGGGGACATGCTCCTATGTTGGGAGGTGGATTGTGCACTACGTTGAACGATTATATCCGTTTCTTGAAAATGATTTATCATAACGGACGTTTCGGGAACAAAGAGATATTGAAACCGGAAACAGTTCAAACGATGCAGGTAGATCAGGTACGGAATGCTGTTGTTGCTCCTGGTGAGTATGTTGAGAAAGCGTTAGGACAGCACCACACTGGCATCTATGGATTAGGTGAATGGCGTGAACTGGTTGATGAGACTACAGGAGAAGCTTATCAGATTAGTTCTCCCGGATGGGCTGGTGCTTACCCGTGGATAAATAAACGTGATAGCGTATATGGTTTCTTTATAGCTCACGTACAGGGAGGAGCTAATAAAAAAGACGGCTTCTCTTCTTTTTATGGCAGTCCTGTCCTGTCTGAAACGGTAACCAAGATAGTAAATCAATAAATGAGTATGAAAAATATTTTAGTAACCTTTATTTTATGGATAGGGTATATGTCGGCTGTTCAGGCGCAGCAACACCCTTGTGTATATGTTTCTCCGGCGGATAGAGCGTCTGTTCTGCAAAAAGTGAAAAATGAGCCTTGGGCTGGGGAAGCCTTTGCAGCTATCCGCTCCAAAGTAGAAAAATATGTGGATCGTCATCAGACTGATCCCGAATGGATAACTTCCCGACTGGCCATGTATTGGAAAGATGGGGAGCACTATACCCAATGTTATTTGAAAAAACAGAATTGGGACTATGGAGAGGGAAATGCTCCTGTTCCCACTGTAAGAATGCCGGGAATGCGTACCTGGAATAAGTATGTCAATGTTCCGCTGGAGGACCGCACTCCTTATAATGAAACAGGCGATATGTGGGGGATCAATAAATTAAATCCTTCGGAGCCTCCGGTAAAAGTGCCTTATAAGGAAAGCGGGCACATGATACGGGGGAATAATGTCGAGATTTTGACATTGGCAGAAAATGCCGCTTTTGTTTATTGGGTAACAGGAGAAGAAAAGTTTGCCCGTTTTGCCACAGATATATTTAATGTGTGGCTGGTAGGCACGTATTATATGAATCCTATTTTGGACCCCGGAAAGTCATGTGGCAGTGCCGGTGGTTGGGAGCCGGGAGGTATTTGCGGCTATTATGATTACGAACAGATACATGATGATTTGGTAATGCATGCGACAATGGCGTATGATTTTGCTTTCGATTATTTGATACGGCATCCTCATGCTCATCTGAAAGAAATTGGGAAAGATACAAAAACGGTAGCTGCCGAAGTCTTTAAACGTTTTATCAATATAGGGCTGGTACGCGGTGGCAAATCGGGTAACTGGAATGTGAACGGGTGGAATATAATGCTGCGTCCTATGTTGGTGCTCGATCATAATGAGGCTTATGCTGACGGTAAAGGAAAAGAGTATTATTTGAATTTGCTGGTGAACGAATCGACTCCCTATCATGATGCCATTCCCGATATATTGAAGACTTACGATCGGGTGACAGGGCTGTGGCCGGAATCTCCCGGTTATTCATTCGGTACAGTGCAGTCATTGCTTGATTGGGCGGCTCCCTTGAAACGTGCCGGGATAGATATCATAGCCGGTAACCCCATTTTGCAGAAAGCTGCAATGGCTGTATTTCCTTGGATGGACGATGCAGCCAATATGGTGGTGTTCGGTGATTCACGTGGGGGAAGTGCTAATTTCCAGACGTTTGAAAATCTGCTGACTTATTATACCGGAACAGATAACAAGGAGGGAGTGGAAAAAGTGGCAAGTGCCTTGAACAAAGGGATTTCTCAAAAGAAATACTCCAGAAATAATGTCGGTTGGACAGGGCTTTGTACCTATACAGCTACCATCCCGTCTGTACGTGCAGAGAATAATGAGCGTGCGTCTTATTCTCCCCATCATCGTTTCATTACAATGAAGAACTGGGAGGGAGATTATAAAATGATGTTCAATCTGTATGGTGGTAAAAAAGGATACCATCTCACTCCGAACGGGTTGGCTTTACAATTTTATGCGTATGGTTATGCGCTGGCTCCGGATGCAGCGGCTTATGAGTCCTATTGGAGCAAAGATCATGGATACCATCAGTCTCCTACAGGTTCTAATACGGTATTACCCGGATATACGGAAGGAGAGATCACTATTCATGCTATGGAACCTATGGTGAAGGAGGGAGAATTCGTAAATAATAAGGAATTAACTCCTTACCTCAACTTTGCCGATGTGTCTGCCGGTGAGAAAAGAAGAATGGTTGCTATGGTCCGTACTTCGGGGAATAGTGGTTATTATGTGGATATTTTCCGGTCGGACAGGGCGGATAATGATTATTTGTTCCATCATGTAGGTACTTCGATGGAAATCACTGATTCGGAAGGGAACAAGCTTCCCGGTGAGGCTTTGGAGAAGTTTGACAAAACGTGGCATGAAGGATATCATTGGTTTTCCAATCTGCATAAATCCGATTATAACCAGAATTTTATCGCTTCATGGAGTATGCCCGAAGATATAACGGCGCGTTTATGGATGACAGGAGGTGAGGGACGTGAAATTTATCAGGTGGATGCTCCCCCGACTACAATGAATAAAGGGTTGACTCCCGGCGATATTTGCATGCCTCCTATGCCGACTCCTGCTTTGATTGTCCGTCAGGAAGGTAATAATGCTCAGACTCATCCTTTTGTTTCTGTTTATGAAGCGTATAAAAAGAATGGTCCGAATGTGCTCGGTGTAGAAGCCTTGCAGGGAGATGATGACTGTACCGGGGTAAAGGTGAATACGGCGGACGGATATGCGGATTATCTGTTCAGTGCGACGGACATGCAGGCTCATCATCCTTCCAAACGTGTTTCATTCTGTGGCGGGTTAGGATTGATAAGAGAAAAAGAAGGTCAGATTCAACTGATGTATCTTGGCTGTGGCCGTTCACTAAAGAAAGGTAACTTTGTTTTAGAATCGGATCATGACGTATATGCTGCGATCTATATGCAGCATGGTGTTTGGTACTATTCAGCTACCGGTCCTGTACGGGTGAAAATAGGAAAAGAAACCAAAGAACTGAATGAAGGTTACAATCAAAAATTATAATTTTTTTGTGCTTCCTTATTCACCGCAGGGACTAATGCAGAAGGTCTCTGCGGTGAATTGTTTTATCCTATAGATTTTATTTTTCTTTTCGTTGAGTGAGTTTTCCGATTCATCCGTACTACTAATTAAAAAGTAATCATTATGAAAAAAATAATACTCATAGCATGTGCGTTGACCTGTACGGCTTCGCTTTATGCAGGTCATTCTAAAGAATTGAAATTGACGTCCCCGGAGGGAGTTCATGAAGTCATGTTCAGGCAGGAGAAAATTTCTTCTTCGGTAAATGAAATAATATATCAGGTAAAGTATAGAGGCAGAGAGGTTATCGGAAACTCCCGTGCCGGTCTTCAGCTGGATAACCGTACTTGGGAACTGGCGCTTGCCCGTAAAATAAATCAGGTAAAATGTTGGATGGATAATTTGGAGGTGGATAGTGTGATCTATCAGCCTGCTGTCAACAAGTCTTGGCATCCTCTGTATGGAGAACGTAGTACGGTTCGTGAGGCGTATAATGAGGCAACCATGTATCTTTCCAAAAAAGACGGTTCCAATTATCGTTTGAATATTGAAGTGCGCGCGTACGATGAAGGTATCGCTTTCCGTTATTTTTTCCCTGAACATCCACAGGCCATTTTTCATAAAGTGGTGGGGGATCTGACTGAATATACATTTTCCCCCGGTGCGATGGCGTGGGCGGAACAATGGGCGCAAGCACCTTTTGAACATCTTGCCATTAACGATATTAAACAGCCGGTGGAACGGGCTTTGACTGTGGAACTTTCCAACGGGTTGTGGGTGGCTTTGACTGATGCCGATGTAGATGACTGGTGTCTTACTAAATTTGTAGCTTCTCCGACTAAACAGAATACACTGACTTCGGTCATGTACAGTCCTGTGGATATTGTCACTTATTACGCTACTCCATGGAAAGTTATCATGGCAGCCGATAAACCGGGAGAATTGCTGGAACACAATGATATCATTCAGAATCTGAATCCTCCTTGTGAGATAACCGATACGGACTGGATCAGGCCCGGAAAGATTATGCGTGAAACGACTATTACCACCGAAGGGGCCATAGCCACAATTGATTTCTGTGCCGCCCATCATATTCCTTATATGTTGTTCGATTGGCAATGGTATATGCCTTGTACTTCTCATGACGGAGATGCCACAAAGGTGGTTTCCAAACTGGACATGCCGCGTGTCATCGCATACGGTAAAGAAAAAGGGGTAGGTGTATGGGTGTATGTCAATCAGCATGCCCTGATGAAACAGATGCGTGAGCTTTTTCCATTGCTGCATAAGTGGGGAGTTGTAGGTGTGAAATCCGGTTTCGTACAGTATGCCAGTCATCGTTGGGCTACTTGGCTGCATGATATGGTTCGTCTGGCTGCCGAAAACAAATTGTTGATTAATATTCATGATGAGTTCCGTCCATCCGGTTTCAGCCGTACTTATCCTAACTTGCTCACTCAGGAAGGGATACGGGGGAATGAGGAATTTCCCGACGCTACGCATAATACGATTCTGCCTTTTACCCGTATGATTAATGGAGCGGCGGATTATACCATCTGTTATTTCGACAAACGTCTGAAGAACACCCATGCTCATCAGTTGGCGGCTTCATTGATTTTTTACAGTCCTTTACAAACTATCTTCTGGTATGACCGCCCTGCATTCTATCAAGGGGAGCCCGAAATAGAATGGTTCGAGAATCTGCAAACCGTATTTGATGATACAAAAGTATTAGAAGGTGCTCCGGGTAAGCATATAACTATGGCGCGTCGCAAGGGTAATGAGTGGTTTGTAGGAGCTTTGACTAATAATGAAGGTTCTGCTCAATCGGTAAATCTTTCCTTTTTAGATAAGGGAAAGACCTATCTGGCCCGTATTTATACGGATGGGGGAGATAAGATAAAGACCCGTACTCAGGTGAAATGTACCCGTCTGTTGGTGGATTCCTCTCAAATCATGCAGTTCGCATTGAAGCCTGGGGGCGGTGTGGCCATGCAACTCGTGCCAGTGACGGATCAGGACATAAAAGAATATAAAAAGTATAAAGGACAAGTATTATAAAAATAACCACTTTCGTTGAGTGTATTGGTTTTCTTGTCCGTATTATAAACAGATTAGGTTAACAAATGAAGGTTAGGTGATTTTTTAAGTTTAATGGGGTATGTTTTTTAAGGTAAGAATGATTGTTTCAGGGCATTTTTAAATAGGTAAGAATGAAAAAGATAGTGATTATAGCGGCTTTGGTATGCGGTGCATGGCAACAGGCAGATGCTCAGTATGTATCGAAGGTATGGGTGTCCGATCAGAAGGACGGTACGTATATTAATCCGATTATTCATGCGGATTACTCTGATCCGGATGTTTGTGCCGCAGGTGATGATTTTTACATGACCGCTTCCAGTTTTGGCTGCGCCCCGGGATTGCCCATTCTTCATTCAAAGGATTTGGTGAACTGGCGTTTGGCAAACTATGCCTTGAAGGAGATAGAGCCGACCGGTTTCTTTAACGCTCCTCAACACGGAAAAGGGGTATGGGCTCCTTCTATCCGTTACCACAATAGTGAGTTTTTTATCTATTGGGGAGATCCCGACTGGGGTATTTTCATGGTAAAGACTAAAGATCCGCTGGGTGAATGGGAAAAACCGGTCTTGGTAAAGGCTGGGAAAGGAATGATAGATCCTACTCCGTTGTGGGATGAGGATGGAAAAGTGTATTTGGTACATGCGTGGGCGGGCAGTCGTGCCGCATTCAATAGTGTGATTACGGTTTGTGAGATGAATGCGGAAGGTACGAAAGTTATTAGTGAACCTGTATTGGTTTTTGATGGCAATGATGGTGTAAATCATACTATAGAGGGACCTAAGTTTTATAAACGCAACGGATATTATTACATTCTGGCACCAGCCGGAGGGGTGGTGACGGGTTGGCAATTGGCACTTCGCTCTCGCAATGTGTATGGCCCATACGAATCAAAAATTGTTATGACCCAAGGAAATACAGACATAAATGGCCCTCATCAGGGGGGATGGGTGGAAACTTGTACAGGCGAGTCTTGGTTTATCAATTTTCAAGATAAAGCCATGTATGGTAGAGTTCTGCACTTGAATCCTATGAAGTGGGAAAATAATTGGCCCGTAATTGGGGTAGACAAGGATGGAGATGGGTGTGGCGAACCTGTAAAACGCTATAAAAAGCCGGATGTAGGCAGGACTTATCCCATAGAGACACCGATTGAGAGTGATGAATTCAACACAAGGCAATTGGGCTTGCAATGGGAATGGCATGCCAATTATCAAGATACGTTTGGCTTTACCTCTGATTTGGGTTACATTCGTATATATGGACATATTTTGTCCAAGGATTTTGTGAATTTTTGGGAGGTGCCGAATCTCTTGTTACAAAAATTCCCTGCCGAAGAATTTACGGCGACTGCCAAACTGAAAGTTTCGGCGAAAGCGGACGGACAGCAGTCCGGACTGATAGTGATGGGGTGGGATTATGGCTATCTGGGTGTAGTAAAAGAAGGTGATAAGTTTATATTGAATCAAGTGGTCTGCAAGGATGCGGAGCAACGGTCTCCTGAAACAGTGACCCGTCTTGCGGAATTACCTGTAAGCCGCCGGTTCGGAGCCGGGCTCTCTCCCAATTATGAGCGTGATATTTATTTGCAGGTGAAAGTCACTGGGGGAGGTATCTGTTATTTCAGCTACAGTCTGGACGGCAGGAAATATACATCGGCCGGAGTGCCTTTTACTGCTCGTCAGGGTAAGTGGATAGGAGCGAAAGTAGGATTATTCAGTACAGCTCCTTATGGCAAGGAAAGAGGTTGGGTAGATGCCGATTGGTTCCGTATCGATAAGTAAAAAAAGAAAGGATAATTATGAATACAAAAAATCTATTAGTAGGTATAGGGTTATGTCTGCTTTCAGCCTGTACCGAAGTGGACAACAAACTGGAGGTGGACAGGGCTTTGGAATATTGTGATCGCCAGGTACATCGTACTTTGGAGGTTATGCATGGAAAAGGGCGGGAGGTGGATTACACTATGATGCCTCGTAACATAATGGATGGCCAGTATGACTGGAACTATCGTAAAGTGAGTAAGGAAGAATGGTGCGGAGGTTTCTGGCCGGGCATCTTGTGGTATGATTATGAATATACACAAGATCCGAAAATAAAGGAAGAGGCCGAAAAGTTTACTGCTTCTTTGAAATTTCTCTCGGAGATTCCTGCATACGATCATGATTTGGGTTTTTTGGTTTTTTGTAGCTATGGTAACGGTTATCGTCTGACCGGTAATCCGGAATATAAGCAAGTTATAATCAATACGGCTGATTCATTATCAGCATTGTTCAATCCCCGTGTAGGTACTATGCTTTCATGGCCTCGCAATGTGAAAATGTTTGGCGGTCATAATACCATCATGGACAATATGATCAATCTGGAAATGCTTTTCTGGGCAGCCAAGAATGGAGGTAATCCTTATTTGTTTGACATTGCCGTGGCTCATGCGGATAAGACGATGAAATATCATTTTCGTCCGGATTATACCTCTTATCATGTAGCAGTGTATGATACCCTGACAGGTGAATTTATCAAGGGAGTGACCCATCAAGGTTATTCGGATGACAGTATGTGGGCTCGTGGTCAGGCATGGGCTATCTATGGTTATACAGTCGTTTATAGGGAAACAAAAGATGTCCGTTACCTCGATTTTGTACAAAAGGTAACGGATGTATATCTGAAAAATCTGCCCGAAGACTATGTTCCTTATTGGGATTTTAATGATCCGTCCATTCCTGATGCTCCCCGGGATGCTTCTGCTGCTTGTGTGGTAGCTTCTGCTTTATTAGAATTGTCCGGTTATCTGCCGGCTGAAAAAGCATTGGAATATAAACAGGCGGCTGTAAAAATGCTGACCAGCCTGAGTTCCGACAAA
>ERZ791610.381-NODE-381-length-33511-cov-17.911257_pt1 | contig 33511 bp, 21 predicted proteins | sample MGYA00510061_ERZ791610 | MGnify/ENA primary metagenome ERZ791610 (study PRJEB30046, sample SAMN00791922) | human gut metagenome | study: EMG produced TPA metagenomics assembly of the A metagenome-wide association study of gut microbiota in type 2... | reverse complement strand
ATCTGCCTTACAAGCAGAGGGTCGGCGGTTCGAATCCGTCAACGCCCACACAAAACAGAAGTCTTGCGAAGAAATTCGTGAGACTTTTTTTATTTCTTACCGCTTTTATACAAACTTTCTTTATCCTTTTGCCTTATAACTCAGGAAAAAGAGTTAATTTTGCGCTCTGATAATTATCTAAGAAAACGTATGGAACTTGATGTATTGACGGCCATATCCCCGATTGATGGTCGATATAGAGGCAAAACGAAAGCTTTGGCAGCTTATTTCTCTGAATTTGCACTGATCAAATACCGTGTACAGGTAGAGGTGGAATACTTTATCACCTTGTGCGAACTTCCCTTGCCGCAATTAAAAGGAATCGATAGTAGCGTGTTTGAAACTTTACGGAATATCTACCGTAACTTCTCAGAAGCGGATGCACAGCGCATTAAAGATATCGAGAGTGTGACTAACCACGACGTGAAAGCAGTAGAATACTTCCTGAAAGAAGAATTTGACAAGATGGGTGGGATGGATGACTATAAGGAATTCATCCATTTCGGACTGACTTCTCAGGATATCAACAATACGTCTGTTCCTCTTTCTATCAAAGAAGCATTGGAACAGGTCTACTATCCGTTGATTGAAGAACTGATTGCACAATTGAAAACATACGCAACGGACTGGGCAAATATCCCTATGCTTGCCAAAACTCACGGTCAACCGGCTTCTCCCACCCGCTTGGGTAAAGAAGTGATGGTATTCGTTTACCGTCTGGAACGTCAGTTGGCAACGTTGAAAGCCAGTCCGATTACTGCCAAGTTCGGTGGCGCTACCGGAAATTACAATGCACATCATGTCGCATATCCCCAGTACGACTGGAAACAATTCGGCAACAGATTTGTTGCAGAGAAGTTGGGGTTGGAGCGCGAAGAGTATACAACGCAGATTTCGAACTATGATAACCTTTCTGCTGTTTTTGATGCAATGAAGCGTATCAATACCATTATGGTGGATATGAACCGTGACTTCTGGCAGTATATTTCTATGGAGTACTTCAAGCAGAAGATCAAAGCCGGAGAAGTTGGTTCGAGCGCTATGCCGCATAAGGTCAACCCGATTGACTTCGAAAATGCGGAGGGTAATCTGGGTATTGCGACTTCCATTCTGGAACATTTGGCCGTGAAACTCCCTGTTTCCCGTTTGCAGCGTGACTTGACAGATTCAACGGTGCTGCGTAATGTGGGTGTGCCTTTCGGTCACATTGTGATTGCCATCCAAAGTTCTTTGAAGGGATTGCGCAAACTGTTGCTGAACGAGCCGGCTATCTATCGTGACTTGGATAACTGTTGGAGTGTAGTGGCAGAAGCTATTCAGACAATTCTGCGCCGTGAGGCTTATCCGCATCCGTATGAAGCTTTGAAAGCTTTGACCCGGACCAACCAAGCTATTACAGAAAGTTCTATTAAAGAGTTTATCGAAGAATTGAATGTAAGCGAAGATATTAAAAAAGAGTTAAGAGCAATCACTCCCCATACTTATACGGGGCTTTAATTGTTTACTAATATAATAAACGTGTTTTTAAATAGGCCGTGAGGCCAAAGTCTAATTTTATTCGAATAAAAAAATGAGCACAGAAAACGAAGAATGGCGCGAAAATTCTTTCAATGAAGAGAATGCAGGTGCCGGCCGTGATGGTAACAGGTCTTACAACAGAGAAGGTGGCGACCGTCCGTATCGTCCTTCTTACAATCGTGAAGGAGGGGATCGTCCGTATCGCCCGAGATTTAATGCCAACAATGAAGGAGGCGAACGTCCGCAACGTTCATACGGCGACCGTCCTCAACGTCCTCGCTTCAATAGCGAAGGTGGTTCTTACAGTGACCGTCCTCAGCGTCCCCGCTTCAATAGCGAAGGAGGTTCATACGGTGATCGTCCTCAACGTCCCCGTTTCAATAGTGAAGGTGGTTCATACGGTGACCGTCCTCAACGTCCCCGTTTCAATAGCGAAGGTGGTGACCGTCCTTACCGTCCTCGTTTCAATAACGGTGAAGGTGGCGACCGTCCTCAGCGTCCTTACAATCGTGAAGGTGGTGATCGCCCGTATCGTCCCCGTTTCAATAACGGTGAAGGTGGCGACCGTCCTCAGCGTCCTTACAACCGTGAAGGTGGTGACCGTCCGTATCGTCCCCGTTTCAATGGCGGTGAAGGTGGCGGCTATCGCAGCAACAATGGCGGAGGTTACCGTCCGAGATTCAACAACGACCGTCAAGGAGGATACCGTCCTCGTCCGCGTACCGCTGATTATGATCCGAATGCTAAGTACAGCGTGAAGAAACAGATTGAGTACAAGGAACAGTTTGTTGACCCGAACGAACCGATTCGTCTGAATAAGTTCTTGGCAAATGCCGGTGTTTGTTCACGCCGTGAGGCTGATGAATTTATTACGGCGGGTGTGGTTTCTGTAAACGGTGAGGTAGTAACTGAATTGGGTACAAAGATCAAACGCTCGGATGTGGTTAAGTTCCACGAAGAACCGGTTAGTATTGAACGCAAAGTATACGTGTTGCTGAATAAGCCGAAAGATACGGTTACTACATCAGATGATCCGCAGGAACGCCGTACAGTAATGGATTTGGTAAAAGGCGCTTGCAACGAACGTATCTACCCGGTAGGACGTCTTGACCGTAACACCACCGGGGTACTGTTACTGACGAATGACGGTGATCTGGCTTCCAAGTTGACACACCCGAAATTCCTGAAGAAGAAGATTTATCATGTTCATCTGGACAAGAACCTGACGAAAGCGGATATGGATCAGATTGCAGCCGGTATCCAGTTGGAAGACGGCGAGATTCATGCAGACGCTATCAGCTATACAGATGACTTTAAAAAAGACCAGGTAGGTATCGAAATCCACTCCGGCAAGAACCGTATCGTTCGCCGTATTTTCGAATCACTGGGTTATAAAGTAGTGAAACTCGACCGTGTATTCTTCGCCGGGCTGACTAAAAAAGGTCTGCGACGCGGAGACTGGCGTTACCTGACGGAAGCAGAAGTAAACTACCTCCGTATGGGTTCGTTTGAATAAGAACGTTAATAAAAGAATAAGTTAAATGGAAAAGATTGGTAGAACAAAAATTGTTGATCTGTTGAAGCGCACGGATATTGGCGCTATGGTCAATGTGAAAGGATGGGTTCGCACCCGCAGAGGTAGCAAACAAGTAAACTTTATCGCACTGAATGACGGTTCTACAATAAATAATTTGCAGGTCGTAGTAGACTTGGCTAATTTCGACGAAGAGATGTTGAAGCAGATCACCACCGGTGCTTGTATCAGCGTGAACGGGGAAATGGTAGAATCAGTAGGTTCCGGCCAGAAGGTGGAAGTGCAGGCTCGCGAAATCGAAGTGCTGGGTACTTGCGACAATACATATCCATTGCAGAAGAAAGGTCATTCCATGGAATTCCTGCGTGAGATAGCTCATTTGCGTCCGCGTACCAATACATTTGGTGCTGTGTTCCGCATCCGCCACAATATGGCGATCGCTATTCATAAATTCTTCCATGAAAAAGGATTCTTCTATTTCCATACACCGATCATTACGGCTTCTGACTGCGAAGGTGCCGGACAGATGTTCCAGGTGACCACCATGAACTTGTATGACTTGAAGAAAAACGAAGAAGGCTCTATCATTTATGATGACGATTTCTTTGGCAAACAGGCAAGTCTGACAGTCTCCGGTCAGTTGGAAGGTGAGTTGGCTGCTACGGCTTTGGGATCTATTTACACATTCGGTCCCACGTTCCGTGCCGAAAACTCCAATACTCCCCGTCACTTGGCAGAGTTCTGGATGATTGAACCGGAAGTTGCTTTCAACGACATTACAGATAATATGGACTTGGCTGAAGAGTTCATCAAGTACTGTGTGAAATGGGCGTTGGATAACTGTGCGGATGATGTGAAGTTCCTGAACGATATGTTCGACAAGGGCTTGATTGAGCGTCTGCAAGGTGTATTGAAAGATGATTTTGTTCGTCTGCCCTATACAGACGGTATCAAGATTCTGGAAGATGCCGTAGCGAAAGGTCATAAGTTCGAGTTCCCCGTTTACTGGGGTGTGGACTTGGCTTCCGAGCACGAACGCTACTTGGTGGAAGATCACTTCAAACGTCCGGTCATTCTGACTGACTATCCGAAGGAAATCAAAGCCTTCTATATGAAGCAGAACGAGGATGGCAAGACGGTACGTGCGATGGATGTTCTTTTCCCGAAGATCGGTGAAATTATCGGCGGTTCCGAACGTGAATCGGACTACAACAAGCTGATGACCCGTATCGAAGAACTTCACATTCCGATGAAGGATATGTGGTGGTATCTGGATACGCGTAAGTTCGGTACCTGTCCTCATTCCGGTTTCGGACTAGGTTTTGAACGCCTGTTGCTCTTTGTAACGGGTATGTCCAACATCCGTGACGTGATACCGTTCCCGCGTACACCGCGAAATGCTGATTTCTAATATTTCGGTATATTTATGTAAAACTCGCATAATCTTCTGGTTATGCGAGTTTTTTTATGCGCTTTCTGTTTCTTTTCTCAAAATAAATCTTTATATTTGGACATACGCATTCGAGAGTGTTAACTAAAATAATACTATCATGAAAAAGCTCTATTTCTTTACCATGCTTTCAATAATGTTGTTGGCGGTAACAGGTGCGATGGCCCAGAAGAAAACAAAATTCCAATTGGCCGATTTGAAAGGTATTTGGCAGCTTTGCCATTATGTGTCCGAATCTCCTGATGTTCCAGGAGCCTTAAAGCCTAGTAACACGTTCAAGGTTCTGAGCGATGACGGACGAATCGTGAACTTCACGATTATTCCCGGTTCCGATGCTATCATCACGGGATATGGAACGTGGAAGCAACTGACGGATGATTCTTATAAAGAGAGTATCGAGAAGAATATTCATCTTCCGATGTTGGACAATCAGGATAATATTCTGCAATTCGAAATCAAGGATAAGGATTACTTGCATCTGAAATACTTTATCAAGAACGATTTGAATGGAAACGAACTCAATGCCTGGTATTATGAGACTTGGAAGAGACTGGGAATGCCGGCCAAGTTCCCGGAAGACATCGTGAGATAGATAGTCTAGTCTGTTTAGCTATAAAAAGAACATATATCCAACTAATTAAAATATAATTGAATTAAGGAACACTAGAAAATGAAAGAAAATGGTTATGTAGTACAGGAATATAAAGTTCCGGTGAAAAGGTACTGCCAGACAATGGATTTGAAAGACAACCCCGAATTGATAGCAGAATATGTAAAGCGTCATAGTGAAGCAGAGGCGTGGCCGGAAATCCGGGATGGAATCCGTGAAGTGGGTATTCTGGAAATGGAAATTTATATATTGGGGACCCGTCTGTTCATGATAGTCGAGACACCACTTGATTTTGATTGGGAGACTGCGATGGCGCGTCTCGCCACCCTGCCTCGTCAGGCTGAATGGGAAGCCTATATGTCTATATTCCAACAGGCGGATGCAACAGCGACTTCTGCAGAGAAATGGCAACTGATGGATCGTATGTTCTATTTATATAAATAAAATACATTCCGCTAAAGTGAACTGCGTACATTATCCGTGAAAGGATATATGTACGCAATTTTTATATATAGGCGTTAATGCCAATTTGCAATGGCGATAGCTTCCTGTCTGAGATGAGATTGTAAATAATAGTACAGATACACAAAATCAAAACTTCTTTGGACGATATTAATACCTGTTGATAAGGAATCAATACTGAAAAAATAGATATATAAAGTCCGTCTTTCCGATAATCCCTACTTTTGTCACAAGTAAAGTATCGATTAATTTTAATAGTATGAATCCTGGAAATACGACAGTCGTTTCCAAATCTGTCCCCTGGTGTATGTTCAACCCTCATCAGATATTGAGCAGCGGAGCCTGGTATTGGCGTTTTCGTTCGGTAAGTAAGTCCGGTGAGAATATGGCGTGGAGTCCTACTTATTCTTTCACGATAACGGATGATATCCCCCGGTTTGTAACTCCCTCTTTCGAGGTAGTCTGAAAGAAGATAGTCGAAAGGGATTGGTTGCTGCATAGTCTTGTAACGTTTTCTATTGATGAACAGACCTGTAAGCCCGTTACCCGGAACGAAGAGAAACAGTTTACTTCCGGGAGCAATTGATAAGAATACATTTAATCACTAAAGCTATTAATATGAAAATGAAAAGAAAGTTGTACGTAGCGGTTTGGGGAATGAGTCTGCTGACCGTTTGCAGCACCCCCAAGACGGGGGCGCCGGAATGGTTTGAGAATGCGGTAAAAACATCCGATCATCAGTTGCTCTATATGGCTGAACAATTGAAAGATGTACCGGATACAGCCTGTTTCCCGCGCTCAACCAAAGTGGACGGAAGCTACCGTTTGGAAAATGCGAAAGACTGGACAAGCGGATTCTACCCCGGCTCCATGTGGTTGGCTTACGAATTGTCGGGAGATGAGGCTTTGGCAAAAGAAGCCCGTCGGTACACCGACCGTCTGGAAGGTATTCAGTATTATACAGGTAACCATGACATTGGTTTTATGATGTATTGCAGTTATGGGAATGCTCTTCGTCTGAAACCGGAGCCGAAAGATAAAGAGATCCTGATTAATTCTTCGGAAAGTCTTTGCGCACGTTTCAGCCCCGAAATCGGTCTGATTCGTTCTTGGGATTTCGGTGATTGGAGTTATCCCGTCATCATTGATAATATGATGAATCTTGAAATACTTTTCTGGGCGTCCGAGCAAACCGGCAATTCCAAATATCGCGACATTGCCATTGCTCATGCCGACAAGACTTTAAAGAATCATTTTCGTGAGAATATGACTTCGTATCATGTGGTAAGTTATTCCGTTCCGAGCGGAAAGGTAGAGTCAAAGGGCACATTTCAAGGTTATGCCGATTCTTCCGCTTGGGCTCGCGGGCAGGCATGGGGAGTGTATGGCTATACCATGTGCTATCGCTTTACGAAAAATCCGGTTTATCTGGAGGCGGCACATAAGATTGCCCGCTTCATTATGGAGAACCGTCCTTCGGGAAATGATTATATTCCTTATTGGGATTATGATGCGCCCGATATTTCGAATGCTCCCCGTGACGCTTCTGCAGCGGCGGTTACGGCTTCCGCATTGCTCGAGTTATATGCTTATACGGAAGACCAGAGCCTAAGTGATGCCTATATTGAATATGCGGAGAATATATTGAAACAGTTATCCTCCCCGGATTATCTGGCGAAGGAGAATGAGAATAAGGGATTTATCCTGATGCATTCTGTAGGCAGTTTCCCGCATGACAGTGAGGTGAATGTCCCGTTGAACTATGCCGACTATTATTATTTGGAAGCAATGAAGCGGTATAAAGACTTGAAGAATTTTTAGTTAGACTACCAGTTTTAAGGTTTCCCGGTGCGAAGACCAAGGCCTTTCAGCGCACAAAATGGTGGACTTTTAGGGAGTCGGGAAGTCGTCCCATTAAGAGGCGATTACCTTTTTTAAGAGGGGATATGTATCCGGCTACATAAAAGAATGATGAATAGCTACCATACTGATTATTATAAATACAATTATTGCGAATATAATAATTGTATTTATAATAATACTGCATCCTGTCCAAATCCTATTGCTCCATATTCTTCCCCTGATTCTTGACATACTCCGACGGCAGGCAACCTACATACTTCTTGAAACTCGTTGAAAAATAGGACGGTGAACTGAAACCAATCTTACTGCTGATCTCAGAGATTGAATACCGTCCCTCAAGTAATAATTTGCAAGCTTTGTTGAGACGGATACGGCGGATAAAATTGGCGGGTGGCTCTCCCGATATGGAGTTCATTTTGAGATACAGTGAAGAACGGCTTATAAAGAGCTTTTCCGCCAAATCATCGGTAGTGAAACTCTCATCGTCGATATTCTCTTCTACAATCTGTATCGCTTTGCTCATAAACTCCTCGTCCAACGTATTGGAGGTCATTTTGGCCGTGTCAATATCAATTGTATTTGAATAATAATATCTTAATCGTTGCTTTGATTTCAGAATATTACGGATTTTACCTTTCAGTAGATTCATAGAGAACGGTTTGGGGATATAATCGTCCGCCCCAATTTGGATACCGGCAGTCTGTGCTTCTATACTTCCCTTGGCCGACAATAGGATAACGGGGATATGACAGGTCTGCATATTCTTTTTTATCAGTTCACATAGCTTTATACCATCGATACCCGGCATCATCACATCCGAGAGTACTATATCTACTTTTTGAGTTTTCAAAATAGCTAGTGCTTCTTCACCGTTTCCGGCTGTCAGAGTGATATATTTTGATTTGAAATTACCTTTAAGATAATCTACCATTTCTTTATTGTCATCTACCAAAAGAATGGTTTCCGTCATGCCTTCCAATTCGCTATCATCTTCTTCCAGAGCTACGTCTTCCATTATCTGTGGGTGGAGCTGTTCATTATTCATCAGGGTATCCTTAGCCAGGGAGTTGGTTTGCTGGATGAGTGATTTTTCATCATTCTCATCTACTATTTCTTCGGGAGTGAACACTTTTAATTCTACGGGTAACAGGATACGGAATTCCGTTCCCTGTTGCGGTTCACTGCTGACGGAAATCGTGCCGTGATGTTTCTCAACTAGACATTTCACTAAAGAAAGTCCGATACCGCTACCTTTCTGCTGATCGTCCACCTGGTAGAAGCGCTCAAAAATACGGGATAGCTTTGCAGGGGGGATACCGACACCATTATCCTTAACGCTGATTTGGAAGAATTTCCCGGCTCTGTTTAGAGAGAGGATGATAGTTCCACCGTCCGGCGTAAATTTGAAAGCATTGGAAAGCAGGTTAGTCAGCATCATTTCGAGATATGTCCGGTCTATCGGATACTGGCTACCTTTCAATTCCGACTGTAACTGATAAGTCATATTTCTCTTTTGCGCATTCTCTTTAAACATTGTGAATACGTTGTTCGCCAGTTCGTCCACATTGCTTATTGTCACGTGAATAGGCATAGCTCCTGATTCTGCTTTGCGGAAATCCAGAAGTTGATTAACGAGATGTAATAGTTTACGTCCGTTCTTGTAAACATAGGACAGTTTCTGTTGTACCTGTATCTCGAATTTACTCTTGTCTTCCACTAGTTCTTCCAATGGAGCCAGTATCAAACTCAACGGAGTGCGTAACTCATGCGACATATTGATATAGAAACGCACTTTCTCCTGACTGACTTCTTCAATCTTCTGACGTTCCAGATGCTCTATCTGGAGTTGCATTTTCATTTTCGCACGGGCAATGAAGAAATAAACCACTAATACCAGTATGCTTAGTGTAAATAAGACAAAGATCGTCTTGGCCCACCAAGTCTGATACCACATGGGTGTGATATGTACAAAGAATTCAGCAGGAGTTTCGTTCCATCGGCCATTATTATTGCAGGCTTTTACTTTGAATGTATATTTGCCCGGGGGGAGATTGGAATAATTAGCTCCCCGCATAGAGATCGCCTGTGTCGAATATATCCAGTCGTCATCAAATCCTTCCAGTTTGTAGGCAAATAGGTTTCGCCGCCCGGAAAGATAATTGATTACAGAGAACCGGATACTGAAGAATTTCATACTTGAAGGGAAAGTCATACCTAACAGACGGCCATTTTCTGCCTGAAAAACACTGGCTGCACCATCTTTTATCAGCATGATGGGCTGATTCATGATGGTAGCACCTGTAATGACGGCATTAGGCGAGAATGGGTTATCCACGAATTCGTACGGATTAAAATAAGTGATCCCTTTTAAGCTGCCTAAATAGAACATGCCATCTTTAGTCTTACAGGCTCCATAAGTGTTGAACTGTTCGTGACTCAATCCGTCTTGTTTGGTATAATTAAGAAATGTTTTTTCGGAAGGATTGAAACAGGATAACCCACGGTTAGTTGTTATCCAAAGACGTCCTTTACCATCTTCCAGAATTCCATGAATAAAGTTGTTCGGCAGTCCTTCACTGGTTGTGTAGCGTACCAGATGTTCGGGGTCTCCACCGGGATATTGATATAGCCCGACTGATGAACCGACCCATATATCGTGGTTACTGTCTTCCTGGATATAAAAAGCTTGTATGAGGGATGGTGAATGGGAAGTATAGTCCTTCCGTTCTTCCAGTTTGCCGTTGCTATATACATATAGGCTTTCTTCCGTTCCGATCCAAATACGGTCTTTGGAATCACGATAAAGAACAGATATGAGGATTGTGTTCAGCTGGGGATATTTTTGTGCTAATGGATGGAGGGATAACTGATGTGTTTTCTTATTGAACTGATACAAGCCGATAATAGAACCTACCCAAAGCGTTCCATTTTTTCCATCCAACAAGGAATAACAACTGTTGCTTACAGAAATAGCTTCCGGAAGAACGTAGTTTTCAATCTGCCTGTTGTGTCTGGATAAGTAACTTAGTCCACCGCCGTGGCTTCCGATATAGATGCCTTCCGTGTCGGGGAGTACACATTTTATATTGTTAGATTGCAATGCGTGAGGATTATTCCGGTTTGCGGAATATGCGGTGAAGTAATTCCGTTTCCTGTCGTACTCATTCAATCCGCCATCATTAGTACCTATCCAAAGATTCCCGGTATAAGGGTCTTCTACGATGCAGCTGACAGTGTTGTCGCTGATTGAATTATGATAATCCGAGTGTGACATTGTGTTGAATGACGGAGCCATGGAATGATAGTAGTTAAGTCCGCCGTAGAAAGTCCCTATCCAGATTCCGCCTTGATTATCTTTCAGAATAGAGCGGACGGAATTATGCCCCAGTGAGTTTTCGTCTTCGTAAGAGAATGAATACTTTTCTATACTGTCTGTTTCCGGTTCGAGGATAAACAGCGCATCTATGGTACCAATCCAAATTCTACTTTGATCATCTTGTGTCAGTGTTCGTACTGCATTGGAAGTCAGTCCGGAGTCTTTGTCTTTATTGTGATAGTGTTTCTTAATTTGAAATTTATCATCCGTGCAATATATCCCATTACTTAGAGAACCTAGCCAGCAGACACGCTTGCGTGGGTCATAAATAATGGAAGAGATTATTTCTTTCTTGAGCTCGGGCAATAATTGGGTGACATTTTGATTCTGGATTTGATAAAAGTAAACTCCTGAAGAAGTTCCCAATATCATATCATCATTCATTCTACAGATAGAATAAATAGTTTTGCCTTGCAAATGGGAATGGAAATCCATGTGTCCGGTCTTCTTGTCAAAAATGACGAGCCCGTTGTTAGTGCCCAGCAGTAGCTGATTCTTTTCGTTAAGATCGACAATGGTAAGTATTTGTATTGGTAATCCGCCGGGAAGTGAATAGTTGGTAAAGTTGTTTCCGACGATATTATAACGGGATAATCCGGTTAATGTTCCTACCCATACTGTGCCTTCTTTGTCTGTACATAATGAGTAAACATGGTTGTTTGAAAGGCTTGTACTATCATTTAAGTCTTTATAGAAAGAAGAGAAACGATAACCATCATACCAACATAGGCCGTCAAAAGTTCCTGCCCATATTTTTCCATTATGATCTTGTGTCAGCGCAAGAACCGTATTTTGTGGCAAGCCATTTTCTACGGATAATCGCTTGAAATGAATGTGGCTGTATCTGTCCGCTGCTTGTAGATGACACACGGATATGGTTAAGAAGCAAAGAAAAAGGCAAAAAATAAAGCCTGTTTGCAGATATCGGTTTCTCATGAGTGCTGAATATATAAGTTTTGAATGTATATAGATTGATTAAAGATAGCGTAAAGATAACCATCTTTCTGTCAACCACAAAACGTGCCTTCAATTTTTATCATTCATTGGGAACGTCTGCAAACAGGCTTTCTATTTAGAATCTCATATCCTTATGGAAAGAACGATATGGATATAGATTCTGTCCGTTGAGCACTCGTAAGTATCTCAACATTCCTTCCATGAAATAGTAGTCCGCATAAGAGAGTCCTCCGTCAAGTTCACTGTTTCGCAGGAAATTTCCGGTAGCATGCATCAAGATGAAGTGCTTATGTGTTCCCGGTTTTGCCAGATAAGTGGGCGAAGCCAGGCTTTTCAGTTGTTTTTCTCCGGCAGCAAAATATGCTTTGCCTTGTACGGAATAGGTACTAAGTTCCATTAGTGCCGATGCCATGATTGCCGCCGCCGAAGCATCACGCATGGTTGAACGTTTGGGGTCGGAATAATCCCAGTAAGGAATCATATCTTCCGGCATGTTTGGATGACTTAATAGAAAGTCGGCTATCTGTTCGGCATGGCGCAGGTATTTCTTGTTGCCGGTTTCACGGTACATCATGGTATAACCGTATAGTCCCCACGATTGTCCGCGTGACCAGGTGGAACGGGTTGTATCATCTGATCCGTTGTTCCAGTCATATTTGCGCATAGCCCCTGTTTCCGGTTCATAATCTACTACGTGAGGACAGGACATATCCTTGCGGTAGTGATATTTCATCGTTTTATCTGCATGGGATATGGCAATGTGTCTAAGAGTGGTGTCGCCTGACATCTTATATGCTTCCATTAGCAGTTCCAGGTTAATCATATTGTCGATGATTACCGGAAATAGCCAGTCACGGCTTTCGTCCGGTTCCCATGACATGATGAGTCCCGTTTTGTATGAATAGCGTGAGGCCAGCGTTTTAGCTGAACGGAAGAGGATGTGGCGGTAGGCTTTGTCACCGGTAAGTAAATAACCGTTACCATAGCAGGAGTACATCTTAAAACCTATGTCGTGGTCAAAAGCATTGTTTTGTTCACCTTCCATCAGAGCTGTGGCTGCTTGGGCGCGTTTTTTCCATACCTCTTTATGGTTGTAGGTATAAAGATACCACAGTGTACCGGGAAAGAAGCCTGCCGTCCAGTCCGTTTGGGGCACCATGCCCCGTTGAATGGAACGTGGAAGTAGATTGTCTTTCATCACTTCTTTGTACATAGCTTCCGATTGTTTCTGGGCTACAGTGAAGGCATTGGCTACCCATGCAGGTATTTCTTTTACTTGTAGGGGATGTACCGACTGTGCTTGTATACCGGCCGGGTGACATAGCTGGATGAGGATCAATAATAGTATGATTTTCTTCATGATGCAATTGGTTGATATAGCTTGTCTATTCGATCATTAAATGTTTCATTTCTTCATCCATTTCCTTCTGAAACTCTTTGATTTTAGCCTGCATTTGCGCTGCTATTTCAGGATGTGCAGCAGCCAGGTCATTGCTTTCTCGAGGATCGGTATCCAAGTCAAAAAGGGCGAGACCGGTGTTACCGCCTGCTGCTATCTGTTCGCCGGGAAGTCCGTCTTTACCGGGAGTTTTCACGATACGATAGGTGTGCGGAGCTACACATTTCCATTTGCCGTCGCGCAAGGCTTCCACCACTCCGTTATATACAAAGTAGAAAGGCTGGTGTTCGTTTGCTTTTCCTGAAAGAATATCCCAGGCATCTTGTCCGTCAAACTTATTCATACGTGGCATTTGTGACTGTGTGAGGTTTACTAATGTAGGCGTGATGTCGAGTGCCGACAGGAACTGATCGTTCACTTTGCCTGCGGGTATTGCTCCCGGCATACGTACTATAAAGGGGACGCGCTGACCACCATCAAAGGTGGTACCTTTGCCCTCGCGCAAACCGCCGTTGCTTCCACCATGGTTTCCATAACTCAACCAGGGCCCGTTATCAGAGGTAAACATGACAATCGTGTTATCATCCAGTCCGTTGGCTTTCAGCGCTTTCATAATCTCTCCCACGCTCCAATCTATTTCCATTATTACATCGGCATAGAGGCCTTGTCCTGATTTTCCTTTGAATTTGTCAGACACTCCCAGCGGTACATGGGGCTGGGTATAGGGTAGATAGAGGAAGAAAGGTTCCTGCTTATGTTCGTTGATGAAGCGTACGGCACGGTCAGTCAGCCGAGTAGTCATTTGATTGACAGGGGCATTGTACTCCAATATGCGGTCATTATCATAAAAAGGTAATGCGGGGTAGGCATGGTCGGGTGCCGGATGATACGGCCACATATCGTTGGAGTAGGGGATACCGTAAAATTCGGTGAAACCGTGACGCAGTGGCAGGTATTCGGGTTGGTACCCCAAATGCCATTTGCCCACGATGGCAGTGGCGTAATCGTTTTGTTTCAGGTATTCGGCCAACGTTATTTCACTGCGCTTAAGCCCGTTTTCCGATTGGTCGTCTACTACACCGGGTACTCCTGTACGTTCGGCATAACGTCCGGTGAGTAATGCGGCACGTGAGGGAGTAGAAGCAGCGGCACCAGCGTAAAAATTTGTAAAGCGGGTGCCTTCGGCTGCTAATTGGTCAAGGTTGGGTGTTTGCAATTTTTCATTACCATAGCAGCGCATGTCGCCATAGCCTTGGTCATCTGTTAATAAGATGACTATATTGGGGCGTTGTTTATTAGTGTCACAGTTGGCGGCAGTTGCAGATGCTTCTGCCGACTTATTTCCCCCGGTACATGAAATGAGTCCGAGGGCTGTGATATAAAGAGTTGAGTACTTATTCATAAACAGGATATTTTTTACTTTCATGATATTTCTGTGTTTCACTACTTGGATATTTCTATAACAATCGGTGTAGCGGCATAGAGGTCACTTTGATAATTGTATTTCTTTTCATCGCGGATATCGGGTAGCTCTACTACTATTTTTGAACCGCCTTTGGCAGGACTTATGGTAACAGTTTCTCCTTCGAGTTTCTGCATTCCTTTGGTTTGATAAACGTACGTTCCGGCTTTCAAAGACATATTCGTATAGAAAGTCAGCGTTTGCTTTTTGCCGTCAGGCATCGGGTTGCTGACGGATAATGTCCAACTATTGCCATTGTCACGCAACATAATCAAGGCTACATCTTCAGAAGTAACTTCCATCTTGCCGACGGAAGCAGTTCCGGGTTTGAAGAACGCATACTGCCAGGTTTTGTCGGCGGCAGAGTAAGCTGCGTGGCTGGATGCCGCATTTTGTGTAGTAGCGATGTCTTTCTGTAAGTCTGCTACTTTGGCTTTCATCTCTTCTTTGCTGACGTTCGGTACCAGGTAGTAAACATAGTTATCGTCCAGTTCGCTTCCGGGATTCATTCCATGATTGAGTGCAATGATGAAGTTTGGCTTCTTATTTGCAATCTTCAGGTCGGTAGTGTTCACCTCTTTTCCGGTTTTTATCAACAGTTCAAGCTTATTCTTAGGTAAGATGATGTATCCCTTCTCTCCTTGATGAATCCAACAAAGAGAAGTAATAGCTTCTTGGCGGTTTATTGATTCGCCCGGTTTCACCGTTTGTTCTTTACCGTTGATGCACAAAGTCAGTGGCTGGTTGAAAACAGACTGGTCGATGAAAGTTGCGATTCCCTGTTGTTGTCCCGGACGGAGACGTGCAATACCACTTCCCAATGCGATAATCTTGTCTTCAATGAAATGATAAGATTTGAAAGCCGTCGCCGAACTATACGTTTCTTTAGTCAGGTGGTGATAAATACCCATACCGGCTTTTCCATCAGCCAATACACCGGAAATTTTATTTAGCCCGGGCAAGGATGCTTGTGCTCCACCTTTAGCCGGTAGCGGATCTGTGCGCCATTCTTCTGTCAATCCGGGTACAGCATGCCAGTCATAATTTTTTAGTACCTGGCTGGCGTATTCGTCTCCACGTACTTTGAGTTGTAGAATACCATAACCCAAATGCCATGATTTGCGTACTTTGTCGAAGTCTTCGGCTCCTACTGTACGTTCCGATTTTAGTTTCAGTGAACAATAGAAAGGCTTTTCATTTTCGCCACGGCGATGGACGAGATATTCATTAACCCAATATGCATCCGTGCCGGAATACTCGTATGTATTTGCCTTGATTTTATCAACAGTGGCTTGCAATTCTTCCACTCCTGTCAATTTGGTGTTTTTGCTACATGCTTTCAGCATTTCATTGACAGCTTCCGGATATTTCCGGGTTGCGAACTTTTGTAAGTTATTCAAATAAGAACGTCCTGACACAAGGAAATCCATGTGTTGTTTATAAAATAGTTTAGGGTAAACGTTTAATAAACGGTCTAGTTGGAACTGGTAATATTTATCGTCTACTTTGAACTTCGTGTTTTGGAAATATCTATATCCGGTATTGCAGTCTGTCAACCACTCGAATCCATAAGCTACCATTGCGGCATCGGTCGCATTGGCAATGTGATGAGAGATAGTACCGTCCGGTTGAAATCCCGACTGGATATATTTATGCGCCGGAATATTATATTTAGTCATCCAGCGGCTGACATCGGTAATAATTCCCTGTGGGCTCCATCCCGGTGAAAAACTGAAACCTTTGAAAGGCTTGTCATTATAGAAATCGCTATACCAGTATTGAACATATGTGAGAGGACGGTTATAGTCTGCCCAAATAAGCGGTAACGCCAACATTGTACGTGAACGATGTCCAAGATTGGCATCTGCCCAGGCACCGGATGAATAAAGCGTATCCTGTATTTCTCCCCAACGTTCTTTCGGGTTGTCAATCGCCCTGCGGCTCTTTACAATCGACATAAATAGCTGATTATAGCGAATTAAAGCATCGTGCACTTTCAGGCAAGTTTCATCATTTTCTTGCATTCCTTTCAAAATGTCAGGCATCAGATAGAGTGTAGGTACTACTAAAGGATCTGTCAAAGTCCATTGATGAGTAGGGATCTGATGTCCCGCCAACTTATGAGCCTGGAGCAGACTGAAGCCATCTCCGGTGCAATTGCCGATAGGTTTACCATCTATTTCAACGTCCTTTCCTTCGATAGGGACAGAAAGGGTATAGGCCAATATTGCCTTATATAAAGCTTCGCGTAATTCTTTGCGTTTTTCGGGAGTCCCTTTGGGACCATACACATTTGAGGTGGCATAAGAGTAACCGAGTCCACCGATTTGACAGGCAACTTCAGCCCAGTCATATTCGATTGTATGAGTATTCGTGTATTCATTTTTAGGGTCGAATACTCCTTTATAATCTGCCGGATGGGCAGTATAACATTTGAATCCCTCAAAACGTCCGTCATTATTTTCCAGTTCTATAATCTTTTCGGCAACTTCTTTATCAGAATACGTTTTCCGTCCGTACAGGCGGTTGTTTTTTATAGTACCGGGTGTGTACCGTTTGTACAGTAGTGACCATAAAGTACCTTTTACGATACGTACTGTGATTTTAAATTTCTTGATTTGCTTATTTCCGTCTTTCAGAGCGATAGTGAGGATGCTTGAAGAAGGTTCAGAACCGGTATTCTTCTTTTTGTCTACTACCAATACTCCCATGATTCGGTTGGACAGGTCGTATCGGGTTTCTATTCTGAACAGTTCCTTTTCATCCTGCTCTATGATTTCAAATTTATATCCTTTGGGAATGGGAGAGGTCAGTACATCTTTATTTCTTTCCAAATGAATACGTCCGGTCACTTCCGTACCTGCCGGGCTATTGATAGGAATATCGAAATAAGTGGCAAATATTTTTTCTCCCGCATTTGCCGGGAAATAAGTAATGAAGCATATCAGATATGCAACAAAGAGTAATAACTTCTTTTTCATGGTATATATGTTTTTAATATGTATCTCTTTGATTTCCGGTCGTGGTGTGAACGTGCGGCAAATGTACGTATCTTGCTGGTAAGTCACTTTTGATTTTATCTAAAATACTTTCAATATTCACTTTTGTATGAAAGTAAAAGTGGAATGGAAGGAATTAAAAGCCCTGATAGGAATAATAGGCTACATTTGCTTCATTATTATTTAATACTTGATTTCATTATTAGAAAACCATGAAGAAAATCATTTCATTTCTGTTATTACTTTATTTCGTTTGTCTGTGGGCAGAAGCACAGGAAAAGAAAAACGAACCAGTGCAGGCTATCACTTTTAATGAGGAGATTTTTGCCCTGCTCAATTTGGATTATCCGGGGTTGGAAAAAGTGAAAGATGCCTATAGGCATGGCAATGTGGAAGACGCCTCCCGTTTCTTACTGGAGTATTATCGGATGCGTAAGGAAGTGGTAAATCCTGCCATCAATTTGAAAAAGATATCAGTAAGTAAAACCGACCAACAGTGGGCTGATGACGCCTTAAAACATACTGTATTGGTGACCGACCCCCCGGTTATAAGGGATTGAAACATCGTCGTTCCGTGTTTTTTGTGGATAACAGTTATTTTGTGATTGTAGATGAGGCTATAGGCGAGGCAGAAGGTACGGTGAATCTACACTATCAACTGGCGGAAGGTGAGGTGAAAATAGATAAGAATAGTAGTCGTGTCATTACTGACTATCCCGGAGAGAGTAATGTGTTACTGCAATGCTTTAGCCCCAAAGGAACGGAAATGATTGAAGAAGAAGGCTGGTATTCATTGTTCTATCGCGAACGTGCAAAGCGCCCTGCCATAGCGTTCAACATAGATAAAAAAAGCGGTACGCCTGTGCGTTATGTCACCGTCATTTATCCACAAAAGAAGGTGGATACTTCCATGAAAATTTCCGCACGCATTAAAAAGGCTATGGAAGATAAGCTGGAAGTAGAGGTGAAGATAGACGGTAAGAAGTGTACGCTGAAGTATCAACTTTGATTTTCTAAAGAATAAATGTGTTTATTCACTGTATAAGGTAATGAGATAGTGGTTGTGTAAAGATTGTTTGGACGGGTAATTGTTCTATTGTTTTACTATTTAGAAGGGGGCTGAGAAGATGTTTACATTTCTATGCTCCCTTTTCCTTACAATAAACTCCTCTTTTTGAATAAACGCTGTTTGGATTTATAATAAACTTTCGAATAGTTTATTAAAAACGGTATTCGAGTTTATTAAAAACGTTTTTTTAACCTATTGAGGAAACGTAATTGAATAATTGATACAAAAATGGTCGGGAATCTACAGTGATTCCCGACCGTTCTCTGTCTTAGGACACCTTGTGATGCCCTGCACTATAGTCTATATGTCTTTATTTATGTACTATTTATCTTCATTTCTCTGTTTATTGCTACCACAAATATACGAAATAAAAATGCGAAAGTCAAGACTTCCGCATTCCTTATGATTAATATTATATTTATATTGTGGAGTACGCAGCATCCCGCGTCATCGTGCAACTCGTGTTGAAACCGGAATATAATCCATTTGTTCCGTAACCCGGTATCTACCGTCTGAAGTATCATATAGCAGGGAAGAATATAGATATTTCCGCAAATAAGTTCCGTTGTTGATGGTCGGATTATCAGAAGAATAGCTGAATATAGCGTCACTTGCCTGATGGGTGACATTCAATTCGGCAGGACGTGAACTATCCAGGATGGCTTTTATTTCGTATTCTCCACATTGGAAAGTATCCCCTTTCCGTATGACATTGGAACTTTCTCCTGAATTTGAATTGTCCTTGATTTGTATAATCGTCAATATCCGGTTCTTGGAACTGGGTGCAAAAGTAGCTGTCAAATGCCATTGGTTAGGATATAGTGGCGAAGGTTCCGGCAAAGGGGGCACTACAAACTGGTCTGTTTGCGTGATTTGACTTGCTTGGTCACTGAATTGTTGAGTGATGGTGGTAAATCCTTTGGTCGGGTGGGTAGTAGACAGGATATGCTGCTCCTGTTGGATGGAAAATTGGGTAGGGCTATGCAATAACCAATCCCAACGAACAGGCTCGGATGCTTCCAATTCATCGTAAATAACTACGATATCCGGATGCAGCATTAAAAGGTGGCGGCGATAAAGGGTAAGGGGAGTCGTCCCGAATCCGTTGTCTGGTGTTTGGGTGATACCTGCTGCCTTGAAAGCGGCTATCCACATTGGATCATCACTGATGCCGCTGTATGCATGGGATGCATCACCGAGACAATAAGAGATGTGGTCACCACCCATAGCACGAGTGATATTTCCATACCCTTTTGTGGAGTAAGGTTGTCCGATACCATTGACTAATATCGTGTTGTGCGCACGCGTATGTCGATAAGACATTAAGTTGTGTGCATCAGAAAAATTGAGATAGTATCCACTGCTCCGGTAAATGTCCGCACCTTGATAAAGTAAATTGAAACTATTTTGATTGGATACCGTATGGCTGCCAGAACCGAAAGTGCTGGAACGGAAACAGAGGGAGAGATTCTGGTCGGTGTGTGCAAGGTCGGAATGGATAACTACTTCACCGGCATCTTTGTACCAAATTAATTTCGGATTGTTGGATGGGAAGTCAGTAGCATACGTTTGGTTGCGTACCATGCGATAGAGACGTAATTCGTAATCTTTCCGCAAAAGACTTGCCGATTGGGCGGCATACCATCCGGCGTATGGATCTCCGGTTTCCCGTGCGATGAAATCCGCAAAGGAGATACGTTGCCGATTGGGCTCATCTCCTTTTTCGCTGCCGTCACCGAAGCCCGCACTTTTGGAAGCGGGCGGCCAGGTGTAGGCCATTGCCTTGCCTGCATTCTGATACCAGGGATGTTGCAGGAAGTCTTTTTGTGTAATGGAGGAAAAGAGAGAGGGCATATAATAGAGAGTTTTGACGTTGGCATTGAAATATCCCGCTCCATTGTGCCATACACCATCCCGGTTGAAACCTGATGCGGGAGCACGGGCAGTCCATAACTCATAGTAGTATTCCAGCATGGGGAGTATTTCTTCTGTATAGCTGCTTTTGTCGTAGAGTACAAAGGCGGCTTGAAATAGTATGCGCATATTGTGCTGCCAAAAATGGTTGTCGAAAATATGGTTCTCTTGCATTCCGCAATACAGTTTGAAGTAGTATCTGGAAACACGCATCAAAAGATTCTCTATTTCTTGTTTCTCGTTGGGAGTAAGGGTATCATAGAGTAAATCATAAATCTCTATGAAGCTGATAGCGATGTCGGTAGCTCCGAAGTTGGAAGCAAATAGCTGTGCGTCGGATGCCGGATTCTTTAAAAGGACGTTCAGGATTTCATGCATTTTATCTGCATATATCGTTTGTTGTGTTAAGTAGTAGGCTTGATAGAGATGCTGGATAGATACTTTGATGGCCTCTGCCTGGTCGTAGGGGTTGGGCAGGCTGGGGTAATCTGTCGTCATTGCGGCCTTGGCGCGACTGATAAGTTCGGGATATTCCGGATGGGAGGTCACGTTGCGGCGTGCCTGTTCGATGCCATCGTCCAGGAAACAAAAAAGTCGTGGATGGGTGCGGGGAGCATTGTTCAGGAATACGTCGAATGCAGGAGTCACGAACTTGGGAGTTTCGTCTTTGACTTCAAAAGAGTATGTTTCACTCCAGGGCTGTTCGCTGCCGTCAGAAAGGACGGAGCGGAAACGCCAGTACCAAATACCGCTTTTCAGGGTTTTGTGTATATTATACATACACCAGCTTTTAGGGGTGGAAAGAATCGTTTCTGTTCCTGAGAAGTCTGCTTGGTTGGAGAGGGAAAATTGAAGTTTGTCTCCGGTTTTCATAGCTTGGGGAACAATGAAGGGAGCCGGATTGATATAGATTTCATTATCCGCCTTCGGATATGGCTTTTCACGGAGCTTGTCGTGCAAAGCATCGGGAGCTTCGGCAGGAGTTTCTGTATCTTGCCCGGTTGTATAGGGAAGAGAATCATCGCTACAGGCAATTGCCAGGCATAGACAAGCTAAAAGGCTGAAAAGAGTTTGGAAGCGGAAGATTGTTTTCATAGGAATAATTTCATTAAGGATTGACTAAGAAAAAAGGAGAAAATATGATAAGCAAGGCTTATTGTGTGGAGCCTTGCTTATCATATTTTGGTTGTTTATTCTAAGACGGTAAGGATAGGACGAATCTGGCCTCTAATACCATCAGCACCAGTAGGATCAGCAGTATTAAATATGGTTTGAGCTTTGGCGAAAGTGCTGTTCCATATATGATTTTTAAATAAAATAGGAATTATAGCCTTATTTTCTATATTACTGGGAATCAGATAGCGGTCTGCTGTTGCATGAACAAATTTATTTGCTCCTATGCCATCTACTGCTGTAACAAACAGATTGTTCAGAGCTATTTCATCACTGCCAAAATAAACGCCCATTATTCCTTTTAGTTGCTGAATGGAAGGAATATACCATCCGCTTGATTTTCCAGGAGTTGTAGTTGCATCTTTGAAAGTTTTGAACGCTTCGAGCAAAGGATAACTTTCTGAATAATTTGTATAACGGCTATCCGCAAATAGCGCCTTCGTATTTTGATAACCTATTGAACTTGTTAATTCTAAGCCTGTGAAATCAATAGTTTTACCCATTGTTTTGTTACAGAAAGCCAAACGGTCGTTATTGGGAGCACTTTCCAATGCCATAACATATCCTTTGATGCGTGCATAATCCCCAGCGTAGTCACTCGCTTTTTCTCCATTTTGAGCGTCTACTGCATATACGACACCGATACAAGTCTTTTCACTGTTCAATGTAGTCGACCATGTTCCGTCAGAATAATAGTAATCACCTACTTCCATGGCTAGAGTCGGGTCTGTAGGCTCTATATTTTCTTCGTTGCTTGTCCAATCGTCATCGAAGCCGACATCTACTTTTCCATTATTGGTTGCTTCTGCTACCAAATGCCCTTTAGCTTGTGTACAACGGTTGCGAATTACCGAAACCCCTGCCGGAATAGCTGTAGAACGTAATTCTATATCTGATGCATCTTTGAATGTCAGTTTGATTTCACCCAAAGCATCATCTGCCGGTGCTGCGAACACATAATAAGAGAACAATTTCAAATCAGTATCTCCTTTGCCAAGAGCAGCGGCTTCTGATAAAGTTGCCGGTATTAAAGTAGTGGAGACACTTCCATCTTCTACATTGAATCCTTGTGGTACTTTATGGCTTACAGAAACTTTGGCACATTTCTCAAAATTGGTCTTATTTTTCTCAGATACGATAATTTTAGCAAACGGACGTTTCAAGGTTGCGTCGAAAGATTCTATGTCTTCAGTCTTTGTGAACTCCTGTGCAGCAAAGAATGCGTCACAGGCATCAGTGTTATAAAGCAACGAAGCATCTTTCAACGTAATGTTCTTGAGGTCGTTAGTATCATAGAATTTATCGGCATAGTGTCCGTTTACCTGTCCGGTTCCTGTGGCAACGAAATCCGCCCACATCAGGAATTTATAGTTGCCCGGTTCAAGAGCGAATTCGAAAGAAATCTTGCCATCTACCGCGTCAAGGTCTAGTTTTTCATCCCGATACATTAATTCAGGATTGTTTCCTGTGCTCCAAATTTCAAGGATACAACGCAGGTCATGGTCGTTTGCTGTCGGTAAGGCACGTGTTTTCACTCCTTCAGTAGGAAGCTGTGCTGAAATACTGACGAGTTTACTTTTGCTGCCCGGAGTACTTGGAGCTTCTTCTTGACTACATGAGGCAAATAATGCCATAAACAGAGTCACTGCTAAATAAAAAAAGTTCTTTTTCATAATGTAATGATTAAAGTGTATATTAATTGTTTCTGTTTCTTATAATCTGTCCAGATCCACGATGATGTCATCGTCAAAATCCGTGTCGATGTCTATCCCCGGATTGGCACTTAGGAATTTGCCGCGAACCGTTGTCAGATGGTTTTGCTTATAAGGTACTTTCAGATTCCGGTAGCGGGCTACTACGTTACTCTTTTCATTGGTTATTTCGATAGTCAGTGAGACGAAAGAACCTTCTCCGTTCACGAATACATAATCGAAGCCGATTGGCAACTCTTCCGTACCTTCTGTAGGAAGAGGGATGGATTTACTGTAAGACACATATTGCAGCGGATGTTTCACTTGTCCGGTCAGAGCGTTGAAACCCGTAGTCAGATAATAGCCATATTTGATACTGATAGTAAATTGGTTTCCGGTGATTTCCTTATCCTTTATCTTTTTCAGGAATTTGTCTACATCCGTGGCTATCAACTCATAGCGGGCCAACGGGCGGACCATTTGGATGTCGATGGGAACAATGGCATTCCACTGGTCCCGATACGGAGTGAGATTCAGTGCGGCAGTTCCATAAAAAGCATCATAATAGTTGGAATTGCCTTTGTAAGACCCTGCACGCAAGATACGTTCCATATTGCCGGTATCATAGAAGAGCGTGTAATTTCCTTCCTGATTGCGAATATAATCTGCCCATACCACCAGTTGGTATTTGCGGGCGTGCAGTTTCATGGAGATAGGCAGGCTGACACTGGATTGTTCGGGACGGACAGCTTCATAAATCTCCTGGCGTGCCACTTCTTCCTTTCCCTCGTAAGCAATGACAGTGAAACGATAATTGTAGCCACTGGTAGTGGCGGCACGTGTATTATTAATTTCCAGTGGCGCAAGATTCATATCCAAAGTTACTTCGGACATGATATTCACTTGTGTAGGGTCTACTCCTTTGGTTCCGTCGGCAGTCAGTTCGGGTTCTTCATAAAGACAACTGCTGACGATAGCTGGTAAAAGCATCAGTAGTGCTCCTAAGTGGATGAATGTAGTATATATCTTATTTTTCATGATTTCCAAGGTTTAAAAACGATAAGACAAGGATAGACCGATACGGGTGATTCCCCAATAATTCCGGGTTTCTGTTCCAATCTGCGCCCCATTATCTATGTTATAATAAGTATTGTATTTTATATGGGCATAGCCGGCTCCCAAAGAGAACTCCGCTCCCCAATGCTTGGACAGGGGAAGTAAGTAGCCGTAACTTACACCTGCTCCTAATAACGGACGGTCTGTATTTTGGTAACGGTCTTTCTGCCATTTCACGTTGAACCAGGCAACGTGGGCATGCAGCCCGAAGAAGTGTCCGTCACCGGGGTGCTTCAACCACCAGCGCCCTTCCGGCTGAATGGCTACCGTTCGTACCGCATGTTTCTGACTGATATCCCAAAAGCTGCAAATTACAGGTAGCTCTACGGAGATATGCTTGCAGAACTGCATTTCAAATGCCAAATTAGGAAGCCCTGCCGCATCGTAGGCGATATTGCTCTTTAGAGCTATATAACGTTCGGAATGATTTCCTTTTTCCTTTTTAGTAGTAACCACTGCTTTTTTGGTCGTCACTACTTTCTTAGTTGCGACTTCTTCTTTAGAAGCCGTTCCCTTTCTGGAAGCCGCTTCCGGCTTTTTCCCAGTTTCCGTCAACGGCTTGAAGACGATTTCGTTTTCGTCGGCCGAGGTTTGTATTCGGGGCTTCTTCTGCTGAACTTTTTGTGGGTTCTGTGGTTGTTGAGGCTCTTGCTGCATGGCGGGAGAACCGGCTGCCGGACTCATAGAGCACAGCAACAGAAGGAAGCCTTGTACTAAATATCTTTTCAGTTTCATAGCATTATTGTTTTTAGATTTCCAGTTCCGGAAGTTTATCTGTCAATGTTGTCTCATAACCATCTTCCCGCACGATAGTAGCACCACCTTTATAAGTAATATTCACATCTTCCCCTACTTTCGTACTGCGTATAAAAAACATCGGCATGCCTTCCGCGGAAGTATTTACCTTGATAATCCAGCTTCCTACTTTGATTCTTCCGTCCTTCAGTATCACTGGTTCGGCTGCCGGTCTGGCAAGAGCGTGCGTATTGATAACCGTTGCAAAGCGGTATACCTTTTGTTTGGATGAAGTCGCTGTGAAATGCCAGTGATTGGCATAAGGGGCGAAGTTGCCTTTGCTATCTGCACGCAACCAGTTTACGGCAGGAATAAAGAACTTATCCGTAGTTTCGGTAGCCAACTTGCCACTGGAGAACAGATAAGCGTCAGAAGCTCCGTTTTTGTTGGTTGCCTGTATGTGCACATAGTCCTGATTCTCCTTCACAGTCATCGGATTGATAACAGTATGCAGCAGATAACTCCACGTCACGGGCTCGTCAGCTTCCAGTTCATCGTAAATGAATACTAGTCCGGAAGTTCCCAATTCGACAATGTGGCGACGGAAAGTCTTTAGATGGTTCTCATCCCAACCGTTGGCAGGCGAGTAATCCAGTTTTGACTGTTTTCCGCGTTCCAGCCATAAAGGAGAAATCACTTTGCCGTATGCGTTGGAAGCGTCGCCTACTACATAACCAATCTTCTCACCTACATAATAGCGGGGAATCCATCCATAACCTTCTGTTCCGATACGCTGCCCCATGCCGTTCACTAATATAGTATTGTGGGCGCGGGTAGCACGGTGGCAATACAAGCTGTGCTCATCGATAAAACTGATATGATGTCCGCTGCTGTAAAACAAGGAACTGCCACCGTAGAAGGTATTGAATGCATTTTGATTGGCCAGCGCATGGGAAGTGGAACCATAAGGACTTGAACGGAAGCTAATCATAGCATTGCGTCCTACACTGTTCCAATTTGTCATGAAAGAAGCCAGTCCGGTTGCCGGGAATACGTAGCCCATAGGCAAATCCGCTAATCCTGCGCCTTGCGGCAGAGGCTTGTTGCATTGCAGGCGGAACCATGCCAAATCACCCGGTTTGGCCAAAAGTGCCTTTTTGAGGTAGTTTGGTTCTTTTTCGAGGGTGCGGCGGGTATAGTCTGCTGCATATGTATTTCCGGTAAGGCGGGCTAATGCATCCGTATAGCTTACCCGAATGCTATTGGGTCTTACTACATTTTGATGACTGCTACCATTGCCTCCTGATTTAGAGAAAGGCGGCTGCTGGAAAATTGTATACATGATGGAACCTTGATACCACGGGTCGCTGAAGAAATCGAAACCGCTTAATTTGCTATAATAATAAGGTACTTCTATCAAGGTACGAGTGTTGACAGTAAAATAAGAATCACCGTTGTGCCATCCGCCATCTTTGTTCAGACCGGGAAAACGCGCCAACCATACATTATAACAATAATCCACCCAGGTATCTGCTTCCGGCATCTCACCGTAGACACTGAAGGCAGCCATAGTGAAGATACGGAGGGTCATTTGCCATACGTGGTTATCGGCTATATGATTTTCCAGGCGATTGTTGAAGTTCGCGTAAAATTCTCCACCTCTGTGTTTGATTTCTTTCAATAATTGAGCCTTCAAATCATCCGATAGCAAATCGTAGAATGAATCGTATGCCATGGAACAGAGAGAAAGCATCGTTGCCGCATTGAAGTCACCGGCCACGTTTTGGTGGTCACTCCAACTAATCATTTCAAGTACACGGGCTATGGCTGCTTCATAATACCGTTTGTCCTGTGTCAGCAGATAAGCACGTATCAAGGCTTCCGTATTGGTTTCTTCTTTGTCTATGACACGGCGGCTTTCACGAGTAATTAACGCTTGCCGTTTCACTTCATTATCCAGCTTTTCCGCACCTCTTGTGTCAATTTTGTCCACAGAAGGCATGGGAGAATTTACCGCTTTGTCCGCCACTTCGATATACCATTGATATTCCGTTGCAGACTTGCTCCTTTTCATAAAGTCCTTCCATTCATCCTTCATTACCCATACACGGGGATGGCTCTTCGGCAATCCTGACAGTACGGTTTTCAATGCGGGCGGACAGAACTTCTGCGGATTATCTTCCACGGTAAACTGAAGTACTTTAGACCAGATGGTCTTTCCTTTTTCTACATATCCATATTGCCAATACCACTTTCCAGCGACCAATGCCTTTTCCGGATTGAAAAACGGCCAGCGGGTATCGACCAATGTTACATTATTCTTTAATGCCGCATCTTGCGAGTAACGAACTTGATAGCATAACTTGGATTTATCCGTTTTTGGGGTAGCGGATTTAACTCCGTCTAGTAATTCTTCCGCCACGTTGACATCAGCGCGAAGCGGCCATAAAAAAGACACGGCACGGTCTTTTACCACTGCCTTATCCAGCGGGGACGGTGTGGTGCGCATCTCATGCATCAGTGTAGTATCCGTCAAGCGGATCGTCGGTTGGGCGTATGAATGAAGGAAAGCGATGCTCCCTATGATTGCGATATAAATGCTCTTTTTCATAATCTGTTATATTTCGGTCATTCCGGTGATTAATAATTAGGGTTGTTCTTATTTTCTAGCAGGTAATTTAATTGCAACTCGTCTGTCGGAATCGGGAATAACTCATGTTTACCTTTACGGAAGTTTTTCCCTGCCGGGTATCCGGTTGAAGTACTGGTATTGGCTGCACTGTTCTCAAAGAATAATGCCAATGCTTCCTGAATAATTCCCCAACGGATCAGGTCATATTTACGCTGTCCTTCAAAAGCCAGTTCGAATCCCCGTTCCCAATAGAGAGCCGTGCGGAATCGGCCTGCTTCATCTCCATCGTTGATGAAGTTGAGATTGTATACTTTGGGAGCTTTCAACAGACTTGCATAGTTCTCGGAAGTGATTTCGGTTGCTCCGGCACGTTTTCGGACACTGTTCAATAACTTCCAGGCTTCAGGCGTATTGTCCGTTTCATTAAAGGCTTCGGCCGCCATCAATACTACGTCCGCATAACGGATATAGCAGAAATTTACGTCAGTAACATTCGGATTCTTGTATCCGATAGGCATCCATTCGCGACGCCACTTACCGGGATACCAGTCTCTTCCACTTTTGTTTTCCACCTTTTTATGGCTGTAACTCGTTTTGTCCCAGTTGAATTTGTAGGTACAGACCATTACATCGCGACGTGCATCTCCGGCTTCAAAGAACTCTTTCCATTCGGGTACAACACGGAATAGCGCATTGGCACGTCCCATAAACTGATTGGCTTCCGTACTGGCAATGCCGGGTGCTGCTACCGCCGGGCCGATATACGTGCCCCAGTAACCTTTCGTTCCAGTATTGCCGTCGGGGCTGTAGAAGGCTACTTCAAACAAGCTCTCCTGTGAATCGAGCGTTCCTGCGGAGAATCCTTTGAATAATTCAAGATAGCCGGTAGTATAGAAATTGTGATAACCGTTTGTTTTGAATTCTTCCCACTCCCGGATGACAGCGTTAAAATATTCTCGGCGTTTGCTTTCATCCGGCTGGGTGATGGTTCCGTCCATTTGCAAGCTGTATCCGGCACGTTGCAATAATACGCGCATCAGTAGCGCTCTTGCTGAACCTTGGCTTGCCTTCTCGGGAGAAGAAGAAGCGTCTGCCCATGCAAGATGACCTTTAGCGAAGTTCAAATCATTGATAATTTGGTCATATATCGTTTCCCGGCTGCTGCGTGGCTGGTAAGTATGTTCGTAAGAATCGGAATAAGTCGTTTTGAAAGGAACATCCCCCCAGTAGCGTACCAGGCTGAAAGCATACAATGCCCGTAGGAATTTAGCTTCCGCTACCATTGCCTGCAAGTCCGTATCTCCTTCGTAATTTTCCATACCCTCGATACCTTGAATCGCATAATTGGCATAATTGATTCCTTGATAAAGGCCTTTCCAGGCATTATAGACATATTGATTGGCAGGGTTTAAGGTGTAGTGGGCGATATCCCGGCGGGTATTATCTGAATTTGTTCCTGAAGCATAGTAAGTGTCGTCGGAACAGGGAAGAGCCATCTCATAATCTCCGTAGAGAGTGGGTAACACACTGTAAACGCCAACGACTGCCATCTGTGCCTTGGCCTTGTCGGTGAAGAAATCCTTCTTCTCATAATAGGAATTAGGGTCTTCGGTCAGAGTGTCCAGGCAGGCACTATTTGTCAAACCGCAGAGAAGCAGGCAGAGTATATAGTATAAATTATTCTTTTTCATTTTCCTGTTGTTTTAAGAAGGTGGTCTAAAAGGTTATGTTAAGGCCGAATACGTAAGAACGGCTACGGGGATAAGCTCCGAAATCTACGCCGGGCGTCAGGTTGTTTCCTTTTGTTGATACTTCCGGGTCGAAACCGGAGTAGGGGGTCCATACAAACAAGTTACTTCCTGTCGCATAAAGGCGGAGATTTTGGATGGAAGCTTTCCGTATCCATTTCTTTGGAAAGTTGTATCCGATGGTTAAGTTACTTAATCGCAGGTAAGAGGCATCTTCCACAGCCCAAGAATGGATATATTTGTCCCCTTGTTCCATATCGTGTATGGAAGCTACGGTTTTACCGGCATTCAGGGCGGCGAGTTCCTGCGGGTCTGTGACGGTTGCACCTTCTTTGTTGATAGTCATCCAACGTTTGCTGCTGTTTGCCAGGTTCAGTACATTATATACAGTTTTTCCGGCTTGTGTATTGGTCAATTTGGTGGCGTTCAGCACTTCTGCACCATAAGAGAAGGTGAAGAAGGCAGTCAGGTCAAAGTTCTTGTACTTGAATGTGTTGCTTAAACCACCGTAAAAGACAGGGTTGGCATTACCGATGACTGTCATGTCATTCTCATCAATCACATCATTACCGTCTGTATTGGCGAATTTCCACATACCCGGCTGCACGGAACTACGGTCGCCCATACAGGGAATTCCATCTTTAAGGGTATAAGCCTGTGTGCGTACATCATAGTTGAAGTCCGAGACTTGATACAAACCTAATGTTTTGTATCCGTAGAATTGCCCGATGGGCTTTCCTACTTCAATCTTATGTGTCTTTTGAGCGTATCCGAATTTGGCTTCTTCCAGGAAATAGCTTTCGCCGGACAGCGCCTTGATGGTGTTTTTGTTATGAGACAGGTTCAGGTTTGTTGTCCATGTGAAGTTACGGCTTTGAATATTGGTAGAGCTGATGGTCAGGTCGACGCCGATATTCTGTGTCTTTCCGATATTCCGCATCATATTGGTGAATCCCGAAGAGCTGGGAACTCTCGAGTTTAAGAGCAAGTGTGTACTTTCATTTACGTAGAATTCCGGAGAAATGGTCAATCTTTGTCCGAAGAATCCCATATCAAGTCCGATGTTGAGGGTATTGTTCGATTCCCATTGTAAATTCCGGCTGACTATGGAAGACTGGACGTAACCGGGAGTCATGGTGCTGCCATTCGGATATACGGTGGAGTCCAATAATTCCAGGGAAGTATAGCTTGCGATGCGGTTGTTGCCTGCCATACCGTAACCTACTCTCAATTTTAAGTCGGAAAAAATATTCAGGTCTTTAATGAATTTTTCTTCTCCGATGCGCCATGCTGCCGAGATGGAAGGGAAGATTCCCCATTTGTTGTCTTTGCTGAACTTGGATGAACCATCGGCACGTAAAGTGGCAGTCAGTAAATATTTGTCGGCGAAGCTATAATTCAACCGGGTGAAGAAAGACAATAGTTTGTCGTCATAATTCACTCCGGACGTGATGGCTCCGGGAATCCCCAAGCTCATATCATCCAAACCTATATCATTATTCGGGAAGTTCGTTGCATTGGCCCTTATCGTGCGTGTCCATCGCGATACCCACTCCTGACCGAGCATCGCTATCATTTTATGTTTCTTTCTCTTATATTCGTAGTTCAATACGTTGGAAGTCTGGAAACTGCTATTTTCAGCATATTGGATATATCCGTTGATACTGGAGCGTTTCCCGATGCTGGACAGTTCTCCGTAAAAGACATCATTTCGGGTAGTCTGATAGCGTATGCCGGTGCTATTGCGGAAACTAAAGTTCTTTGTGAAGTTAAAGGTAAATCCGCCGTTTGCCTGGAAAGTTCGGAGTTGTCTGTTGTTGGTTTCCTGCGAGGCTGAGAGCAGCGGGTTTTGTACTGGGTTGGATTCATCGTCAATTATCTTATCCTCATTTTCCAGTAAGTCTTGATCGTTTCCATAGATACCGATAGTGGGGCGGTATTGCAGGATATGCTCCATTTTGTTGAAGCGGGTATTTCCGTCCGAAGTTCCCATACCGTATATTTTGCTTTGGTCAAAGCTGATCCGTGCATTCACCTGAATACGTTTAGAAGGCTTATGGGTGATATTGAACGAGATATTATGTTTGTCGTTCCCGCTAAACACCATGGCACCCATATCTTTGAAGTAGCTGTATCCGAGTGAATATTTCAATTCCTTGTTTCCTCCTGATATACGTACACGGTAGTTTTGGCTGGTTGCTGTTCTACCAAGCGTCTCTTCCTGCCAATCAATGCCCGGACGATTGCCATAGTTCTCATCGATTTCCAGGAAAGAACCGTATGTGGACTGGAAACTGGTGACTCCTTTCTCGCCCTGAAAAGCAAGACTGCGTTCATAATCCAGCAGTACGTATTCTTTGGTAGAGAGCACAGGAAGTTTGCGTACCAATGTCTTGAAGCCGATATAGCTTTCAAGACTGACAGACATTTTGCTCTCATTTGTACTTCCTTTCTTGGTCGTGATTACTACGACACCGTTGGCACCTCTGGCACCATAGATTGCCGTGGCGGAAGCATCTTTTAATATATCAATCGTTTCTACTTCGGCCGGGTCAAGGCTCGCCATACCGTCTTCACTAGGGAAACCGTCAATAATATAAAGAGGTTCGTTACTTTGGGTAATGGAAATACCACCGCGTACGCGTATGGATATGCTCGATCCCGGTGCTCCTTCACTTTGAGTAACTTGTACACCGGCTACCCGTCCTGCTAATGCTTGGCTGAGGTCGGAAGTAGGGACTTTCATCAGGTCTTCACTCTTTACGGAAACGACGGAGCCTGTCAGGTCACTGCGCTTGCTTGTTCCATAACCTACTACTACCACTTCATCCAATGCTTTCGCATCACTTTGCAGCGTCACGTTGATGACCGCTTTCCCTTTTACGGGGACTTCTTGTGTTTTCATTCCTATATAAGAAAATACAAGGATAGCCTTGGCGGCATTATCGACCTTCAGCCTGTAATTTCCGCTTAAATCACTGATTGAGCCGACACCGGAAGCACCTTTGAGGGTAATGTTGGCTCCGATGACTTCCAAGCCTTCCGCATCAATCACCTTTCCGGTGACCGTCAGGCTTTGGGCTTGAACTGTAAATGCGGTGCAAAGGCAAACCGCAAAAAGGAGAATTCTTTGAATGTTTTTCATATCAATTCTATTCGTTGTTTTCTGAGCTAAGAATCTATGGCAAAGGTATGGGCTTTTCGTATAAATGTTGTTTCCCTATTGTCTTTCCTTTATTTGAAAACTGATAATGGGCTTTTGAATTCGTCTAAAAGCTTTTTGATTTTATCCCGATACTCGCCAGAGGGCTTGTGGAAGGGGTGGAAATCTGTACTTTTTTCCTCGGTGCCGAAGCCTGTGTTCCTCGGTGGCGAACCATGCCTTCCCCGGTGCCGGACGGTGTCTTCCCCGGTGCCGGACTTTTGTATACCTTATTATCTACTCCTTGTCATTCAACCGAATAAATCCAAAAAAAGGAAGAATTTGTTTGCCAATTCAAAGAAAAGCCGTACTTTTGCAAGCCGATTATTATCACAAAATGATAAGAGATTAATTCATAGCGAGTTAGTCGTCCTTTGTCCGGGGAGGACTAATAAGTGGTGAAGAAATTTTAGTAGTAACATTTAAAAAACAAATTTAAGAGTGGATACTTTAAGTTACAAGACCATTTCTGCAAACAAGGCAACCGTAACCAAAGAATGGGTTATTGTTGACGCTACAGACCAGACTTTAGGTCGTCTGGGAGCAAAAGTTGCAAAATTGC